>ENA-ORUB01003731-ORUB01003731.1-human-gut-metagenome-genome-assembly--contig:-NODE-3731-length-12465-cov-2.641902_pt1 | contig 12465 bp, 9 predicted proteins | sample MGYA00241918_ERZ509200 | MGnify/ENA primary metagenome ERZ509200 (study PRJEB26280, sample SAMEA2338853) | human gut metagenome | biome: human gut; feature: human-associated habitat; material: faeces... | reverse complement strand
CTGTCCGTTTCGGACTCGGTTACTCCCCCAATGATTGGGATGAACTTTTTAAACATATGACCTCTGCGGGTTACACGCGCGATGAGCTTATTTCTGCCGGACTTTGCGTCAAAGGACGCAAGGATGAAACAAAAACCTTTGACTTTTTTCACGATAGGCTGATGTTTCCCGTCATTTCCGCAAGCGGACGCGTTCTTGCGTTCGGCGGGCGCATCATCGGCAAGTTCCTGGCGCAGAAGCTGGGGGTGCCGTTTTACGACAAGGACGAACTGATCGAATTGGCAGCTGAGCAAAGCGGGTATGCAAAGGAGCTTTTGGCGGGTGCTGAGCTGAAGGCAAAGAACAGCTTTGCTTACAATCTTTCTTCGGCGCTGAGCTTCAACGAGGCTACGAGCGGCAGTCCGCTTTCGGTCAATGAAAAATTGTTTTTGGCAACGTTTCAGGCGATTCAGGAGATCGGCAAGCAAGGGGAGGCGGTCATCGTCGGCCGCTGCGCAGATTATGTGCTGCGTGAGCTTGCGGGTGTGACGAACGTATTCATTTATGCAGAGCACGCGGACCGGATCAAACGAGCTGTGGAGGTCTACGGCGACAATGCGGATGAGGCCAAGAATATCGTCGCCATGTATGACAAAGCACGTCAGAACTATTATAACTATCATACGGGTCAGAAGTGGGGAGACTTCAAGAATTACAATCTGGCCATCAACAGCAGCTATATCACAGAAGAGGAGGCTGCCAATCTGATCGTGGATTATGTGCAGCACAGGAGGTATCAGGATGAACAGAGGTAAAATCGAGGCAAAGAAGCCGGGCAAGCAGATTACCACAGGGCAGGTCATCAAGACGATCGGCAAGACGGCGGGAATCCTGCTGGCTGCGGGCATCGCACTGATTGCGGCAACAGACAAAACCATGAGCAAAGCTTTTCCTGAGCATGAGGAAGCGGCAGAGGGAGAGACTCCGGATGCCGGAACAGACGAATAAAAACAAGAATCTGCCCTTTCTCATTCGAAAGGGAGAGCAGGAGGAATACAAAATGACAGAGAAAAAAGGAACTTATTACATCACGACGCCGATTTATTATCCGAGCTCGAATCTGCATATCGGACACACCTATTGTACGGTCATGGCAGATGCGATGGCGCGGTTTAAGCGGCTTTGCGGCTACGATGTAAGATTCCTAACGGGAACCGATGAGCATGGACAGAAGATCCAGACAATCGCGGAGGAAAAGGGCGTCAGCCCGCAGGCTTATGTGGACGAGGTGGTTGCAGGGATCAAGAAGCTGTGGGAGACGATGGAGATCTCCTATGACGACTTCATCCGTACGACAGAGCCGCGGCATATCGAGCGCGTGCAGAAGATTTTCATGGAGATGTACGACAAGGGTGACATCTACAAGGGTGAGTATGAGGGGCTTTACTGCACGCCTTGCGAAAGCTTTTGGACGGAAAGTCAGCTAGTGAACGGCTGCTGCCCGGACTGCGGCAGACCGGTGCAGCCGGCGAAGGAGGAGGCTTATTTCTTCAAGCTTTCTAACTACGCGGACAGGCTGCTCGCGCTGTTTGACGAGCATCCGGAGTTTTTACAGCCGGAATCACGCCGCAACGAAATGATTTCCTTCATTAAGCAGGGATTGGACGATCTGTGCATTTCCCGTTCGACCTTTGACTGGGGGATCCCGGTGCCGCTCGACAAGAAGCATGTCATTTATGTATGGCTGGACGCGCTGACAAACTACATTACGGCGCTGGGCTATCCTGACGACAGAGAACTTTACGACAAATACTGGCCTGCCAACGTGCATCTGGTGGGGAAGGAAATCGTGCGTTTCCACTCGATCATCTGGCCGGCGATGCTGATGAGCGCGGGTCTGCCGCTGCCGAAGCAGGTACTCGGACATGGCTGGCTGCTTCTGGGCGGGGAAAAAGTCTCCAAGTCCAAGGCGAGCAAGGGCGACGATGTGATCGATCCGGTCATTTTGATCGAGCGTTACGGCATCGACGCTTTGAAATATTTCCTGCTGCGTGAGTACACGTTCGGACAGGACGGGGTGTTTACCAATGAGGTGATGCTCAAGCGCATGAATTACGATCTGGCGAACGACCTCGGCAATCTGGTTTCGAGGACGGTTTCCATGATCGAAAAATACAACGGCGGCGTGGTGCCGGACGCGGTTCCTGCAGTCTGTGACGAGATTGACGCGGAGCTGAAGACGATCGCCATCGGCGCGGCGGCGAAGGTTGAGGCGCAGATGGACAAGTTCGCGTTCAACATGGCGCTCGAGGAAATCTGGATTTTGGTGCGCCGCGCGAACAAGTATATCGATGAAAAGGCGCCTTGGGTGCTTGCCAAGACCGCGGATACCGACGCGGACAGCAAGGCGAAGCTGGATACCGTACTGCACAATCTGGCAGAGGCGATCCGCATCATTTCGATTCTGATCCATCCGTTCATGCACACGACCTCCAAGGAGATCCGCAAGCAGCTGGGGCTGTGGTACGCGGATGTGGTCTGGGAGGACGCGTTCACATTTGAAATGATGTATCAGGAACAGGTGAAAAAGGGCGAGGCGATTTTCCCTCGTATCGATATTGAAAAAGAGCTTGCAGCGCTGCATGAGATCAGTGCAGCAGCAAAGGCGGCTGCAGGCGATGCAGGCGCGGGTGCTGCGGACGAAAGCGTACCGCTGGAACTGAAGCCGGAGATCGTTTATGAGGATTTCGACAAGCTTGATTTGCGTGTCGGTCTGATCGAGCAGGCAGAGAAGCACCCGAAAGCGGACAAGCTACTGGTATTCCAGGTGAAAATGGGCAGTGAGCGCCGCCAGATCATCAGCGGTGTGGCAGAGAGCTTCAAGCCGGAGGACATGGTCGGCAAGAAGGTCATCGTAGTCGCGAATCTCAAACCAAGACAGCTGCGCGGTATGGAGTCCAAGGGCATGATCCTGTTTGCGGATAACGGCGAGGGTCTTGCGATCGTATCGACGGAGGCGCCGGACGGAGAAGTGGTAAGCTGATGAAAATATTATTTGATTCGCACACGCATATCAATAACGACACCTACAGCGAGGCGGAGCGTGCGCAGCTGATTGCCGACATTGAGGCATCGGATGTTGCTTATGCTATGGATATCGGTTTCGATCTTGCGAGCTCGGAGCGGGCAGTCTCGGACGCAGCCCTGCTGCCGTGGTGCTACGCGGCGGTCGGTGTGCATCCACACGATACGAAGACCATGACAGAGGAGATCTACGAAAAGCTCCGCCGCCTGGCGGGACAGCCGAAGGTGCAGGCGATCGGCGAGATCGGACTGGATTTTTACTATAATCACTCGGATGCGGAGGATCAGCGCTACTGGTTCCGACGCCAGATCCGGCTGGCGAACGCGCTGCGCATGCCGATCGCAATCCATGCGCGGGAGGCAGATCAGGAGACCATGGATATCCTCAAGGAGGAGGGCGCGTTCAGCGACGAACGCTGCAGCTGGTTTCCGCTGCGACCGGGCACAGGGATCGGCAGGAAAGCCGATGGGGCTTTCTCGGACGCTGACAGTGGGAAACACGCAGACGGCGGCGGAACTGCCGGGACGGACCTCTGCCGGGAGAAGGACGCGCGCGTGCTGCTGCACTGCTTTTCGGGCAGTCGAGAACTGGCAGAGCAGTATGTGAAGCTGGGCGCGACCATTTCAATCGCAGGACCGGTGACCTACAAGAATAACCGCAAGACCTCGGAGGTGGTCAGCGCGATTCCGATCGAATATCTGCTGGTGGAAACGGATGCGCCGTATCTGACGCCTGAGCCGTACCGCGGCAAAAAAAACAAATCGCCGTATGTGGAATATACCGCGCGCCGCGTGGCGCTGCTCAAGGGGATGCCTTATGAAGCGGTCGCCCGCCGCACGCTGGAGAACGCCAAACGGTTTTATGGAATTGAATAGCGAAAGGAAGGGACGCCCTCTGACGGTAAATGTCAGAGGGCGCTTTGCTGAGATTCGACATGGTTCGCGTCTGGGCTGTGGTAAACTTGTGCGCATGAGGAGGTGTGCAGCATGCAGGAGAAGGTGTATCGGGAAAAGAATTTAGATGCGCGTGATGTTTGTGAGGGACGCAAGGCAGCGGCGGCACGCGAGACGGCGTGCGATGCATGTGAGGCGGCGGGGGCGCATGATGCGCGCGAGGTGTGCATGATGGCGGCGTGCAATGCATGTGAGGCAGTGGAGGCGCATGCGGTGTGCGAAACAGCGGAGAAAGCTTCTGCGCGTGGGCGGGCGCGCATACGGGTGCGGATCGGGTATGCGGCGGCTGCGGCGCAGGGGGTCAGCGGGGATCAGGCGGTGTCCTGCGAATTGCCGGACGGGCGGTTCGCGCTGATCCTTTCAGACGGTATGGGTAAGGGTGCACAGGCTGCGGCAGAGAGCAGGCGGCTGGTGCGCAGACTGCGCGGGAATCTGAAAAAGGGAATGAGTCCGGCGCGGGCGATCAAGGAAGTGAATCGTTTTATGATCAGACCGGACAGCTTCGCGACCATGGATCTGGCTCTGCTGGACAGAGAAATGGGACAAGCCAAATTCTATAAAATGGGCGCCGCGTCGTCGTTTTTGGTACGCGGCGCCCATGTGCGGCGGATCGATCAAGCGGCGCTGCCGATCGGAATCATTCCGACGCTGAAGCTGACACATCGGTCAGCGCCGCTGGCTTTGGGAGATATTATCGTGATGGTTTCGGACGGGATTACGGAGGCGGACAAGGAGGATGATGAGGCGCGGTGGCTGCAGGAGATCCTGCGCCAAATCCGCACCGGACGAGAATCAGCTGAAACCATCGTGCCGCGCCGTCTGGCGAGGAAGATTTTAGAAGAAGCACAGCAGCGCTGCGGCTGCCGCGAACACGACGATTTGACCGTTTTGGTAGCACTGGTAGAAAGCACCCGATAATCTTTGTCCAAAAAAGGTGAAATACGGCGGAAATTATGTTAAAATGAAGAAAAAACAAGGTGTATGCATCATGACAACAAATGCAGAAAAAACATTCCAAAATGTAAAAAAGCTGATACAAAAAGAATATTTATTGCAAAAAGGTATGCACGTCATCGTCGGTCTTTCGGGCGGACCGGATTCTGTGTGCCTTTTTGACATGCTCTGCAGACTGGCAGAGGAACTGGCACTGCAGCTATATCCGGTGCACGTCAATCATCAATTCAGACCGGGCGCGGCAGAACGGGATCAGGCGTTTTGTGAGACGCTTTGCACGACGCGCGGCTGGCCTTGCCGAAGCTTTGTGTATGACTGCGCACAGATCGCGGAGGCGGAAGGAATGACTGCAGAGGAAGCAGGGCGCAAGGTGCGCTATGAGGCTTTCGGCATGACAGCGACGGACCTCTTGCGCAGGGGCATTGCGGCGCAGGAGATTGCCATTGCCGTCGCGCAGAATGCGAACGATCAGGCAGAGACAATCCTGTTCCGTATTCTCCGGGGAACGGGCACAGACGGACTGGCAGGCATCGCTAAAAAACGATATGAAACGGTACGCTGGGAGACTGCGGCGAGAAGCGCGGAGGCGCAGATCGCGGTGATCAGACCGCTGCTGGAAACGCAGCGCGCGGAGATCGAACGGTATCTGGCAGAGCGGAATATGACAGCCTGCATCGATCAGACCAATGCGGAGCCGATCTACACGCGCAATAAAATTCGATTGGAGCTGCTGCCGTATTTGGCAGAGCAGTATAATGAAAATATCATTGCTGGCTTGAATCGATTAGGCAGCATCGCGCAGCATGATAAGGCGTATCTACAGGAAACGGCTGCGCGCGCCTTTGCGGCTGCGCGCGTGTGCGAGGAAACAACAGGGTGTGTCGAAGCGGCATCGCATAGCGAAATATCGACGAAGCAGGAAACGGCGGTGCGCGGGCGGGAGGCTGCGCTTTACCTCTCCTGTGCGGTGCTGCGCGGTCTGCATACGGCGATCCGGACGCGGGTATATCAACGAGCATTGCAGGAAATCGGCATGACAGAAAATTTCAGCAGCGTGCAGGCAGAAGCGATCGAGCAGCTTTTGCAGACAGAAAGACCTTCGGCCGAAGCAGAATTGCCGGATGGATTTCGCGCGGCGCGGGTTTACGATAAATTAAAATTTTACCGCGCCGCGCGCGGCAGTGCGCATATGCCGGCAGGTGACAATGCGAAAGCGGTACGCGATGCGGCGGCAGCGGGTCAGCGGTACCGGCTTTGGCAGACGGATACCGCGGCGTATCTGGCGCTGCTTGCAGCGGGACGGCTGGGTGTGCATGGCGCTTTTTGTGCGGATGCGCTGCCTGCGGGTGCGCAGGTGGAGGTCCGGACGCGCAGGGACGGTGACTATCTGCCGATCCGGGGCGGCCGGAAAAAACTGCAGGATTTTTTGGTGGATGCCAAGGTGCCAAAAAATCGCAGGGATGAGCTCCTGCTTTTGACCTGCGGCAGCCGTATCCTGTGGATCCTGCCATCGCCGCTGTTTCACGCACCGCAGCTGCGAGAAAAAGGAAGATTTTGTGCAGATGCCAAGGTAGACAGAAAGTGTGCGGGACCAATAATAATCCTTGAAATTTCAAACATTTTGTGATAGAATACAAAAGTGTACCTAGAAAGGTGACACAAAAAACAAGTAAATACCAAAATTAGAAATAGATGATTTTGAAAGGGGAAACAATTGAAAAAATTCGCAAAAAATATCAGTGTCTATTTGATCTTGTTTTTGGTCGTGCTTATGGTGGCGATGTTCTACAAGGGGCTCGACAGCGATCAGAGAACTGTGACTGAGGTCTCGTTTTCCAAGTTTGCGCAGATGGTCGAACAGGAAAAGTTCGAGGCGGTGCAGATTGAAAATACAACCTTGACAGGACAGATTAACAAAGAAACCTACTATTACGCTTACGCGCCGTCCGTATTGGAAATCAACTGGTTGGAGGAAACCTATCTATTCGATCAGATGCAGAAGGGTACGCTGAAAGAATTCTCCAGTCCAAAGCCGGATACCGGATCTTTCCTTTGGAATCTGCTGCCGAACCTGCTGATGATCGGTGCGCTGGTCTTCCTGTTCTACATTATGATGAATCAGGGCGGCAACGGCAAGGCGTTCCAGTTCGGCAAGTCGCGCGCCAAGATGGTCAAGGGCGGCGAAAAGAAAGTGACGTTTGACGATGTCGCAGGACTCGAAGAAGAAAAGCAGGAGCTGGAGGAGGTCGTGGACTTCCTCAAGGCACCGAAAAAATACAAGGAGCTTGGCGCCAGAATCCCAAAGGGTATTCTGCTGGTCGGGCCTCCGGGAACCGGTAAGACCTATATTTCCAAGGCGGCGGCAGGTGAAGCGGGTGTACCGTTCTTTACGATCAGCGGTTCCGATTTCGTGGAAATGTTCGTCGGTGTCGGTGCGTCCAGAGTCAGAGACCTGTTCGACCAGGCCAAAAAGAATGCGCCTTGTATTGTCTTTATCGATGAGATCGATGCGGTCGGCCGCAAGCGCGGTGCGGGCATCGGCGGCGGTCATGATGAAAGAGAACAGACGCTGAACCAGCTGCTGGTTGAAATGGACGGCTTCGCGGAGAATTCCGGCATCATCATTCTGGCGGCGACCAACCGTCCGGATGTTCTGGACCCGGCGCTGCTCAGACCGGGCAGATTTGACAGACAGATCGTCATCGGACTGCCGGATGTCAAAGGCAGAGAACAGATCATTAAAGTGCACGCCAAGAATAAACCGCTGGCAGACGATGTGACACCGAAGGTGCTGGCGAGAAGAACCATGGGCTCGACTCCGGCTGACCTTGAAAATATCCTCAATGAGGCTGCGCTGATCACAGCGCGCAGAAACGGCAGATTTATCCGTATGGAAGAGATCGAGGAAGCGATCCGCAAGGTACAGATGGGACCGGCGAAGAAGTCCAAGGTCGTTTCCGAGGAGGAAAAGAAGCTGACCGCTTATCACGAGGCGGGTCATGCAATCGTTGCAAGAACGCTGCCGAAGCATATGCCGATCCACGAGGTTACGATCATTCCGAGAGGTCGTGCAGGCGGCTATACGATGTATCTGCCGGAGGACGACAAGATGTTCGACACCAAGGGCTCGATGTACAACCACATCGTTTCGTGCATGGGCGGTCGGGTTGCTGAGCAGCTGAAGCTTGACGACATCTCGATTGGCGCGTCCGGCGATATCAAGCAGGCGACCTCGATCGCGCGTGAGATGGTGACCAGGTACGGCTTCAGCGAAAAACTCGGCGCAGTCAACTACGGCGGTGAAGAAGAGGTTTTCCTGGGCAACGACTTTACGGCGCACAAGACTTATTCCGAGCATACGGCACAGGAGATCGACGACGAAATCAAGCGCATCATCGACGAGGCTTACGCGCAGGCGACGAAGATCTTAGCAGAGCACGACGAGACGCTGGAGCGCGTAGCGAAGGCGCTGCTGTTGGTGGAAACGATCGACGGCGAGCAGTTTGAGGCGCTGTATACGGGCAAGATGAGTGCAGAGGATCTCAAGGAAAGTGTGGACAAGGCAGACGAGGCGAAACAGGTGCAGAATGAGAAAGAGGCGGCGGAGGCCGAGCAGCTGCGCAAGGAGGAAGAGGCTCGTCTGATCGAGGAACTCAAAAAATATGACAGCGACTATCTGCGGGATGACATGCCGGAGCATGGGACGCTGAAAGAAGAAGTACCTTCTCAAGCAGAAGGTGATTTGAAAGAGGCGGATTCCGATGAGGAGGAAGCGCAGAAAGAAGATGAGGAAGAAAATGAAGGTAAGCGTTAAGGATTGTCTGCAGCTGGAGTCATTCCGCAAGTGCATCGTGGTTGCCGGTGAAAAGCATATGGATCATCGCGTGAAGGCGGTTTCTGTCATGGACGCGGCGACAGCGGAGGAAGCGGTCAAATGCAGCGGCAGCAGCGGCAATATGGTGCTGACTTCGTTCGCGGGCATGAAGCAGGACGTGAAGCTGCAGCAGGAGACGATTCGCGAGCTGGCGAAGGCGGGCATCGCGGCGCTGGTGGTCTTTCGCAGGGAGCAGACCACGCAGCCTGTCGACAAGGCGGTCACGCGCGCAGCTGACGAGGCAGGGGTACCGCTGATCATCATGGTCGACGGTGAAAACATGGACTATTCGCAGATCATCGCGGAGGTCATGGAGCATGTGCTGTACGGCAACAACTTTAAGAACAGCCTGATCAACAATACGATCTTCCACCTGCTGAATTTCGAGAAGCATGCGAATTTCCAGCAGGCGCTGCGCGAGGCGGCAATCAACAACGACTTTCAGGTGGTGCTTTTGAGTGAGGATTTCAATCCGATCTTTGCGATCGAGACGCGGCATCAGACGACGATCAACGAGGCGATTCGCCGCGGTAAGGAGGCGGCGCTGAACCTCAGCAATATCTACAGCCTGATCGAGATCGACGGTGTGCTGACCTACTGGGGTCTGGTGCATATCAACAATGAGAAATATTATCTGTTCATCGTCGACAACGATGACAATTATTCGTCCGGCGAGATGACGAAGCTGGCCGAGATCATCGAGCTTGCCATGGGCATGTGGAAATACACGCCGGAGCGCGACGCGAAGGCAGAGCTGGTGAAGGCGCTGATGCGCGGAAACAAGAGTCTGGCCTATTCGATCCGCGAGGAGGCGGGCGTGAAGCTGTCCGACATCATTTCGGTCTTTTATGCGAAGGGGATCGAAGACAACCACGCGGAGGAAGTGATTCATCAGTTCGTCGATGCGGGGCTGCTCGACATCATCAAGATCAGCGAGGAGAACGAAAGCTACGCGCTGCTGCTCAGGGGGCCGAAGCTGGCTGCCCAGGAGGAGAATGAAGAAAAGGCGGTCTGCCTCAAATTCTTCGATGCACTCAAGGAAAACAAGACCGTCCGTATTTTCCATGTGACCGGCATCGACGGCATCGAAGGTGCAGGTGACGGGTTCCGTCTGATCGGCGAGACCTGGTCGTTTGTGGAGAGTATCTTCCCGTATAAGCGGGTGTTCACGAAATACGAACTGACGCTGGTCAGCAACTGCGTCAATATCCAGGTGCAGGGCGGCTATCTGAAGAAGAATTATATGGACCTTTTGGAACCGTTCCGCAAGGAGGGGGACAACAAGTCCAGGCAGCTTCTGGAGACGCTGGAGACCTTCGTGCTGGATGCGGGCATGAACAGCGGCAAGACCTCTGAATTCATGGGGATCCACACGAATACCGTACAGTATCGTCTCAAAAAGATCAATGAGATCCTCGGTGCGGAGATCACCGGCAACCGCGTGATCCCGGGGCTGACGATCGCGCTGGCGCTGCGCAGAATGGAATCTGCTTCGAAATAGGCTTGTGCTTATCATTAGGTAAGCGTTATTTAGTCGTTTTTCTGACTGAGTAACGCTTCCTTTTTTTGTCGGATATTTTTGTTCGAAATCTCTTGAAGATACCACCCAATGAGTGATATTATATAAATGAGGTGATAAGCATGGATGTACGAACGATGCGAATGATGTTGGGAGATACGCAAAGAGAATTTGCTATGCGATACCAAATTCCAATACGCACGATTCAAAATTGGGAAACGGGCTTACGTAAGCCGCCGGGATATATACTTAACTTGTTGGAGCACCGCATGCAGGAAGATTTGGTCAATAAAAGAACAAGAACACTGCCCAAGTATGATCCGCAAAAGCAAGACTTACCGCATCGCTGTGATTATGTGGGGGCATTTGCGTGGCTGCGAGCAGTTCAAGAATGTATTGGTGAACCAATCGTTTTTGCACTAGATGAAGCACTCATGTGCCAAGGCAGCTTTATGGGGCGCAGTGACGAATACTTGATTTGGGTGTATGGAAGTGACAGTGCTGCTCGTTTTAATGGCGTTGTAGTTCTTGGAAACCGAATCAGTTCCTATGATGTGCAAAAGAAAAACGGACTTTCTTTTACAAACTTTAACCGCACAATATCTGATGCGCTGGCTAATGAGTCACTTTTAGATATGCAGGGAATTACAGAGGCCGTCAGTCGGTACTATTACGAGAATGGTGACAGTTTTGAAGGCATTTCCGTTCCGCCGGAATATCAGGACCAATTCGAAAGATTAGCAGGGGATGCCATTGCATATTACGGAAACTAAAGGAGAGATATTATGCGTATTACGGTAGAAGAAAAGCTGATGTATGCTGTCATGAAAGCAATTTATAGTAGCGGTATTCCTATTAACTTTAAGGGATCAATGGTGCTGAAAGCGTGCTTGCTGGAAGCAGGCTATGCAGAAGAAACACGTCATACCGTAGATGTTGATGCCAATTGGTATTCACCGATACCGCCGACGGAAGAGCAAATGGTAGCCTCTTTGCAAAAAGCGCTTCAAAAAGGAGGCATTGATTTGAAAGTTAAGATGTACCGCATGTATGGTGAGCGGCGCTCCGCCGGCTTTGAATTACATGACTGCGCTACGGATGAAGTACTGTTCACCATGGACATTGATGTAAACCGCTCTATACCGCCGACAAAAATTTATGAGGTTGAAGGTATACGCTTTTGTGGTGTTACACCTGTACAAATGATTGCTGATAAACTGTACGTAATTTCTACAGACAATGTGTTTCGAAGAATCAAAGATCTTGTCGATTTATATTACATATCGAAAGTATTTGAATTTGACCAAAGCGCTATCATGGGAGCGATGAAAGACAGCGGAAGAAACCTTGGCAATTTTAATGGCTTCCTTCAAAGGGAAAATGATTTGAAACATTCCTATGATAAATTTCGTTTCACAGGGGGAGTGAATAAACCAACTTTTGAGGAAGTGTATCGTGCGGTAAGAAGGTATATCAAAGAGGTAATCCCACAGGATTCTTTGTGAAAGGAAATGGTATGAAGAAAGATTGTAATATCGGCAATGTGCGTCTGGCGAATCCGTTTTTGCTCGCGCCCCTTGCGGGCGTCACCGACGCCCCATTTCGCCGCATCTGCGGCGAAATGGGCGCTGGCCTTGTCTACTCGGAAATGGTCAGCGCCAAGGGGCTTTGGTACAAGGACAAGAACACCGACCGGCTGCTGGAGATCTTGGACGGGGAGGCGCCGGTCGCCTATCAGATTTTTGGACATGAGCCGGAGATCATGGCGGAGGCGGTGCACATGTTAAACGAGCGGAACCATGTGCTGCTGGACATCAATATGGGCTGCCCGGTGCCGAAGATCGTGCGGAACGGCGAGGGCAGCGCACTGATGCGGGACCCGGATCTGGCGCAGCGTGTGGTGGAGGCGGCGGTCTCCGCGAGCACGAAGCCTGTGACGGTGAAGATCCGTGCCGGATGGAACGATGCGGAGAAGAACGCGGTGGAGGTGGCGCAGGCGATCGAGGCGGCATTGCACGCCCCCTCGTCGCGCAACAGCCGTTCGACGCGGTTTCTGGCGGTGCGCGACGCCGCGACGGTGCACCGTATGGCTGCCATGCGC
>ENA-ORUB01003725-ORUB01003725.1-human-gut-metagenome-genome-assembly--contig:-NODE-3725-length-12479-cov-2.656793_pt1 | contig 12479 bp, 8 predicted proteins | sample MGYA00241918_ERZ509200 | MGnify/ENA primary metagenome ERZ509200 (study PRJEB26280, sample SAMEA2338853) | human gut metagenome | biome: human gut; feature: human-associated habitat; material: faeces... | reverse complement strand
CAAACTCGCCGGTTTCATCCTCGACAAGTATCGCCTCTGCCATCAGAGATTTGCGGTTTTCCAAAACCGTCTCGATCGCGTCTGTCATTTCTTCCTGCGTAAATGTTATATCCCACCGATAGTACGGCGAATCTTTATCTATAATAGTATACGCATCACTATCTGTCAAAAATGCCTCAAAATCAGCTTCATCCGATAAATCAATCTTGTCCTTATCCAGATTCTCCACATTGGACTCCAGATAACTATACGCATCGCCGCCCCAGATCTCCGCATTCGTGCAGGTCGTTCCGAAAGATGTGTTAAATGTCATCGGTACGATCAAAGTTCCCCGGTAAGTCGGCACCAGCCCGTATGTATCCTTCACCGCACGGATCGACGCATCGGTCTCTGCCACATTATTATATACCTGACAAAGGCTGGAATCGTCAAGATGTGCATGATATTCTGCGTAACTTTCATCCTTTAACTTCGCATACGCCGTTCCTCTGGCACAGATTGCCATCGCCTGCATGGCTGCATCCGGGTAATCCGATGGCATTGCATTTGCCACGACATTTGCCAGATAACGCTCTAACGAAAGCTCATTGATCACATAGATATATCCATCCTGTACATCAAGCTCCATCGTTCCATCGTATTCCGGATTGCCACATTCGCGTGTCACACTGAGCAGTCTGATACGACCACTGTGCGTATCCGGTGTTACTGTCAATGTATCGTCTGGCGCATAATCTTCCGGTGTGATCGTGACCGTCTCACCAGCCTCATATGTTTTCTCCGTCTCATCTGGATACGCCACGGTGAACGCAGATGTCGCCGTAAACTGCACCATTTCCATCTCATACGAAGAGTAATCATCGTTGCTGATGATCACGCGGATATCCTCGCTTTTTAACTCCTGGTTAATCACGACAGCACCAACTTTTCCATCCTGCAGATACATGTCCACATACGAGTAGCCAAGCAGCAGAGACAGACTTTCCTCGTCCACGGCATCCTCATACACATTGTACATTTTATAATAATCGCCAAGTGTGAGTCCGCCGATATTTTCCACCTGAATATCCGTATCTCCCGTCGAAATGACTTTGCCGCGCAGCACCTTCTGTGGTCGTTCGATTTTACAGATGCCTGCATAGTCAAACACGAGATTTGCAACATAGCCCGCCGTCTCATAGCCGGCTTCCGTCTGCCGGTCCGCATCCAGACTTGTTGCAACTGTCACAGCTCCATCCGGGATGCCTTCCTCCGTCCGGGCAGGGTAGGTTTTTTCCAGATTTCCATATAAAAACGTGCATTTTCCATCCGTCACAGACTCCACCCATACATTTTGCAATGTGATCTGGGTATCTCCAAGACGGTTGATCTTGAAGATCTTTCCATTCTTCATATAGACATCGAGCACATTTCCCTCGTAGCTTTCGTCGATTTCAAATTCTGCATTGTAGGTGTCCTGTCCATCGAAAAAGGATGTCTTGTCCTCCTCGGAAATTGCAAGCACCAGAACATCTTTCCGAAGCAGTCCTTTGACGGTTGCCGATGCGACGATCCGCTCATAGAAGTCCTCAAATTCCGCTTTCGTCACGTAGTCAGAATCCTTTTTTCCGTTCAGGGCTTCCTCATAAATAGAAGCTTTCACCTGTATCGTCTGTGCCACAGACTTTACAAATGCCACATCGATGACCTCGCTTTTTTTCAGAGGATCAATCAGGCGCGATAACGCCTCGGATTCTGCCTTTGTATCTGCCAGATAACTGACGACCTTTTCCACATCTTCGTATGTGTAATATAAGCTATAATCCACGGATGCTTCCGTTGTTTCTGTATTTTGTTCCGCTTTGTGCATATGCCGCCCGATCTCATGACCAGCAATCATAACTACCCCGGCTATAACCAGCAAAAGCATAAACGTGAGTATCTTCTTTTTCACGTATTTTCCTCCAAAAAAATATATCCGGGATGCCGGTTCCTGCCTTTTGACTCCTAGCTGACGCTAGGTGGGCAACCGCATGTGATCGTCTGTCTTCCACTCGGAGGAGGCCTGACATAATATCACAGATATAGGAATCCCGTTTAAAGTAAATGTAGGTTCAAAAATAACAGGAGTTATCGAACATTCCAGATATATTATATTTTTAATATGTGCTAATTATAGCTTACTTATTCTTTTTTTTCAAGATATTTATTCGCTGATGATCTTACGGCTGCAGATATATGTGATCATAAAATAAATACCATAAATTACCAATATCACGGCTGCCGCAAGCAGGATAGAACCAAGCAGTCCGCCCCGTCCAAATGCAGTCAGAATAAACATTGCTGTCTGCATTCCGAAGACGGAATGCACGATTGCAAGTAAAAGCGGCATGGCAAAGAACACGCCCGACTGTGCCAGGAGGGAATGACGGATTTTCTTCTCGTCCACTCCGATCCGGCGCAGGATCCTGTATTTCTCCTTGCTGTCGGCTGCCTCGGAAAGCTCCTTGAGTGACAGAATTGCCGCACCGGAGATCAGAAATACAACACCTAAGTAGATTCCGATAAATACGATCATCGCAGTAAGTCCCACGCTGTTATCACGGAGCCGCTTGCTTGTCTCGCAATTCATGGAATAATAGGAACCATCCTCGCCTAAGACTGCTTCTGTCTTCGCCTCCTGCAGTTTGTAGAAATTCGCATCACTATAGTACTCATTAAGTGCATCCACCTCTGTCTGGTCTGTCGTATTATAATTTGCGGAATAGATATCATACCAGAAATCACAGTCAGACATATCCACAGAATCCGGGACAAGCAGCACGCCTGCATTGCTCTCTGAATTGCTGATGTGTACGATTCCATCCACACAGGTACTGTATTTCGGATGATAGGTCTTTCCTTTTATCGTAACCGTCTGTCCCTCCGCAAGTCCTTCGTTGTATCGTGGTTCCATCTCCCCGTAATTACAGAGTATCACATATTCATCCTCTGCAAGGTCGATTGTCGTTCCGCCAAAGGAGCTTACAAACGCATTGTATTCTCCAATATGCATCGTCTCCATCGATGCTTCTTTGAAATAATCCTCCGATCCGCTCTCTGCAAACGCCTTTCCGAAGAAATCTCCGATATTGATATCTTCCGGTGCATAGAGAATCATCTCGGTCACATCCGTAAGCTTCGATGTATCGATATCACAGGCTTTCAGGTTTTCTTCCACATTGTGTCCGGTCATATCATAGTCCTCGGCTGCATCATAGGAATACAGCTTTGAAAACTGCACATCAACCGGCGTACATGTCTCTAACACATGGTTCATTGAGTTGCGGATTGCCATTGCGCTTGACAGAATACAGATCGTAAAAAAGAGCAGCAGACAGATAATCCCGCCAGAGAACACCGTTGTGTTGATCCGGCTTCCAAGTTCCTTCACACTGAACGAGTTGATACCTTTATAATAAAACCGTCTGCACCGCTTCACGATTGCAAGCAGCATCCCGGATACCGACCAGAATACAAGGAAGGTTCCGATGATACCTTTCGCGATCTGGATACCAAGTCCCTGAAAGTCAGAGATTGTACGGACACCGGCTGTCACTTTATAATATGCCGTTCCAAGCAGAATAGCCGCTATAATAAATACAAGCACACAGACAACCGGGTTTTTTGCATGGTTTTTCTGTGCCTTTGCGCCTGCATAAAGCAGGTTTATTAACTTGGCGCGGCTGACAATGATTACATCTAATGCCATGACGATCACATACATGATTGCAAAATAAATAATCGTTTTGATGATGGCTGATGTGCTGACCATAAACTGGAAGTTCGTCATATCCGCTTCGAAGAGGTTCGCTGTCACGACACTCATCCCCTGTGAGATACCGATACCGAGCAGTAACCCGATTACCAGAGAGATCACGCCGATCAGCAGTGTCTCGATCACCAGAATCTTTGCCACCTGTGTTTTTCCCATACCGAGCGTTAAGTAGATACCAAACTCCTTCTTCCTTCGCTTCATCAGGAAGGTACTTGCGTACACAACAAGGAAACCGAGCACAACCGACACGAACACACTGACAACAGACATTGCCTCGTTCATAAGCCCGATGATTTCTTCCGTATTTGACGATACCTTCAGCATAACTGTCTGGCTTCCAAGTGCATTAAATACATAGAAGATTGCTACTCCTAAGATCAATGTTGCAAAATAAATCAGATAATTCTGCATACTTTTCCGGATATTCCGGGTGGATAATTTAAAGAGCATCATTCAAACTCCCCCCTAACACTGTCACAACCTCAATAATGCGGTTGAAAAATTGTTTCCGGGTATCATCCCCTCTGCGGATCTCATTGAATATCTTGCCATCCTTGATGAAGATTACGCGCGATGCATAGCTTGCTGTAAATGCATCGTGTGTAACCATCAGGATCGTTGCGGCAAGCCCTTCATTCATCTCCTTCATACTCTCCAACAGATAGCGGGAGGATTTGGAATCAAGAGCACCGGTTGGCTCATCGGCTAAGATCAGCTTCGGATTCGTGATCAGGGCTCTGGCTGCCGCCACGCGCTGCTTCTGTCCACCACTCATCTGATAGCTGTATTTGTTCAGAACTTCCTCGATGCCAAGCCGCTTCGCAACCTCTTGGATCCGGCTGTCAATCTCCTTCGGTTTTACGTTCTGGATGGAGAGCGCTAGTGCAATATTCTCATATCCGGTCAGCGTATCCAGCAGATTAAAATCCTGGAAGATAAATCCCAGCTCTTCCCGGCGGAACTTATTTAATTCATTCCCCCGGATTGTTGTGATGTCCTTATCCCCCACATAGATATGTCCGGCCGTCACACGGTCGATCGTGGAAATACAGTTTAAGAGCGTTGTCTTGCCGGAGCCGCTGGCTCCCATAATTCCGACAAACTCGCCTTTCTCTACGGAGAACGAAATCTTATCTACCGCCTTTGTCAGATTCGCTTTGTTGCCATAGTATTTTTCTACATTGTCAAGCTTTAATATCTCATTCATAGATAGTCTCCCTTCGTTTGCTAACATTCTGCAGGCAGGAATTCTGGGGTTCCTGCCGCTTTTTACTGTATTCAGTATATATGGTTTTCCAGCCGCCATCCATCGGTCTAGATTACATGTTCCTTACGATTTTGTAATATAATGGTTGTATTATATATTGATTTCCTGCAAATTCCTATGCAAGAGTTTCCTTTTGGAAGATTGATTGGAGCTGATTGGGGGATTTTCCGATATTTCATGTTTTGCTCCAAGCAAGAAAAAAGGAGGCATCCCTGCCTCCAAAATAATATGTTTCAGCAAGCTAGTTCTTTGCTGCTGCATACTCCACACTGTCTTCGTTCCAGTGTTTGTAATCTGGATTCTTCCGCTTATCCGGCAGTGTATAGTTCTCGCTCAACCACGCGCCAATGTAATTGCTTACTTTCTTCGCGCCGTCAAAGTTCAGATGGTCGCCTCCGTCCTTCGTATCGGACGCCCAGTCGATGCCCAGCGCATCATTCAGATTCAGATCTTCATAAGTAACCGCGTTTTCCTGCGCCCAGTCGGACACACTGTTGTGCTTGGCATACGTCCAGTTCTTCGGGGAAGGGGAACTGACTAAGACAAGCTTTGCACCATGACTCTCGCAATATTCCTTCATCAAAAGCAGATATTTCTCTGCGTCCGCATCCATAGATTTACGTTCCTCGCTCGCATGCATATAGGCTCCACCCTCATACGGCTTGACCGTGCTTCGCTTGATAAATCCACGGTTCTTCTCATCTTTTTTCTTCGTCAGTGAATTTGTACTTACGAATGCATCCTTCCAGCGGGAATGATTCTTAAAAATCTCCACATGATCGGACAGACGGTCTAAGACATAATCTTTCGAATCACCCTTAGATTTCACGCTTCGGAACAGACAGTTCGTTTCCAACACAACGACCTCCGGCGTCTGCGTCTCAAATGCCGCCTGTAAAATCGCATACGAGTCGCACATACGCTGTGCCGATGTCCCGCAGATAAATGAGGTGTAGCCATGCTCTGCGAACATCTGCAGAGGATTGAAGCTCGAATAACATTCACTATCACCTAAGAACAATACGTCAATCGTATCCTTCACTTCATTTTTCACTTCCGCATCTTTCGTGCGCACAGCTGTTGTATCATAGATGTCAGCGTTACTCTTCCGACACAGGAATCGTCCTGCCAGAATCAGTACCACACAAAGTCCCGCTAGAAACCCGACGCTGCCCGCTGCCATCTTGAGAGTTGTTTTCCATTTTCCACTTTCTTTTTTCATAAACATTCCTCTTTCGTAAATCACATACAATTACGCTATCCATGCAATCCATAATATTTCAAATTACCAAACATCGAATGTCATCTTCCACGTAATTATTCATCCCTCTATCAGTACGCCGCGTAGATCATATCCACGATCGTGTATCCACTGCCATAGGCACCAAATACAACAACCAGAAGTACAACTGCATACCAGAAGCTCCAACGGACTGGCAGCTTGCAATCCGCTACCTTTCTTCGAATTGAAATGCCCTTTTCATGGATGATGTCCACCACAAATACGAGCAGGATACTGACAACTGCCAGAATGAGATCCGGCACATCCACACCGAAATTCGTCTCCGCAAGTGCTGTGATATGGAAGTCTGTCACGATTCCGCGCAACATCCGAAATCCAGTTGCAACCGTGTCAGCACGGAAGAACATCTCGCCAATATTCACGATCACAAATAGCTTCAGGAACTGGAAGATCCGAAATCCGATGCATTCTGTATCAAGCTTGAATCGCTCCACCAGCTTCCTGCATGGTTCCTCGGTCAGATTCTCGATCACAATGAGCATAAAATAATACATGCCATAAAAGATATAATTCATATGTGGTCCATGCCAGATGCCGTTTGACAGCCAGACAAAGAATAACGCAATCGTCGGTGCTACGAATTTGCTGACCGAAAATCCAGCTTTCTTCTTGATCTTCTTCGCCAGATTCTTCACTGGCTTGGCAAGTGAGATCGGATAAAATACATAATCCTTCAACCATGCGCCAAGCGTGATATGCCATCTCCGCCAGAAATCACCCGCATTCTTCGCGAAGAACGGCTGACGGAAATTCTCAGGCAATGGTACACCGAAGATCTCGCCACTTCCCATGATGATATCCATACATCCGGAAAACTCCATATATAGCTGCATCGTGTATGCCAGCACCCCAACGAGGATTGCCGCACCATCGAAATTGTTGTAGTTGCTGAACACCTTTGCCACAAGCGGTGCCAGCCGGTCTGCAATCACCATCTTCTTGAACAGCCCCCAGATGATACGCTGGTAACCAAAGACCAGATTCTCAAACTGAATACTGTTCCCACCATACAGAGCATCTGCTGTCTCGGAAAACCGGCTGATCGGACCTTCCATGATCTGCGGGAAGAAGCTCAAATAAAGTGCCACCTTTATTGGATTCTTACAGGACTCCTGTGTGCCTCGATAGACGTCCGTCATATAGGAAATTGCCTGCAGGCTATAATAGGAAATACCGATCGGTGCTGCAAGTGTCACCCCAAATACGCGGAGGTATTTGAGTGTCACAAGCGCCCCTAAGATCAAAACAATTCCAAGTGCCAGCACACCACGCTTTTTCCGCGTCAGTGCTTTTCCGTGAAGATCACTGTGCCGAACCGGAATCGCCGCCAGCCATCTGCCGGTTCCATATGTCACAAGCGTCGCCAGAAGCAGCCAGACAAGAAGCTTACCGCTTATCATACAGAAAAATGTATAATCGGCTGCAAGCAGTACCACAAACCGGAACCGTGCCGGACATAACTGGTACAATGCGATCACGACTGGCAAAAATATTAAACTGTATGTAAGCAGATGGTAAGCCATATGATTCATCCTTTCCTACACTAGTCTTCCTTGAGTCTGCAAATCATCTCCCACAAGCTCTTTGCTGAATTGAAGTTCGCAGGGATCAGCTCTGCCGGTGATACCTCTACATCAAAGGTATCCTCGATTTCTGATACAAGTGATAAAATCGCAAAGGAATCTAAGATATGATCGTCAATCAACGTTGTGCAGTTCTCAAAATCCTCACCCGGTGCAATTCCTTCCAAAATCTCCAATAATTCTTCCATGTTACAAATCCTCCTAATCTTTATTATAAATCCATGAATTCTCATGTATTGTTACCAATGATTCCACATGTGTTTTGTATTATGTTGTTGCAGACACATGAAACAGATACGTCTCCATCTGGTCGCGCAGCTTCTCGATCTTCCCGTCTGTCTTGCAGATCAGAACCTGCGGAAGCTCCCGGCTTAGAAACATCGCCATGCCCTCGGTCGCTGCATATGCGCCACATCGTTTGAAACAGATCACATCGCCTTTTTGCGGATCATGCAGGGCAACATCCCGCGCCAGCACATCATTGACTGTACAGAGCGATCCGCACAAATGAAACAGTTCCTCGTCACCGTCTTTTTCTGCCAAGACTTCGATCTCCGGCTGCTTCATTCCCATCATCCAGCCATAGTAGTTGATCTGGTGGATTCCGCCATCTAAGATCAGGAATCCCGGCTGTGCCGTCCGCTTGACATCCATCACACGCGTCAGGTAATAGCCGCTCATGGAGACGAGGAACCGTCCAAGCTCGATCGTCTTTTTGCCGTAGGCATCACATGTCCCAAGCTTTTCGGCAAGTGCCTGTATCTGCGGTTCCGGCTCGCTTTCCCTCTGATCCTTCTCGCTGTCATTTATGAAATAAGACACCTTCATGCCTGCTCCATATTCAAGCTCATTCAGCACGGTTCCGGTCTCTTCTTCAAACGTCTTTGCAAATGCGGTTAAGGTATCAAGTTCCTTCTCCAGCTTGCTCTGCCGCTTCTGTGTCCCTGCATAATAATGGACGCCCGCCAGTGTCAGATACGGGCTTTCCTGTATCTCCTTTGCCAGCCGGAGGAACGTCTCCGCATCAACGCCGAATTGATTGCCACTCGAAAGCCGGATCAGTACCGAAAGCGGCATCTGATTTTTCTCTGCAAGTGTCCGCAGGATCTTCGCATGCTCTTCCGATTCGATCGTATAGATCCCAGCACCCTTGCTGTAAGACAGGATGCGTTTCATGGATTCGTAAGTCTTGTTTACCCCGGATACCACGATCTTCTCCGGTGCAATCTGTTCCTGTATGCAGATCTCATATTCGCCCGGCGAGCAGACCTCCAGCCGATCAACCAGATCTGCCACATATGGGATCAGAAATGGATTTGCTTTTACGGCAAAGCAAAGTCCGGTGTCCTCCGGCAGCAAGCTGCGAAGCAACCGTATTCGCGCTTCCACTTCCCGCACATCGAAGATGTAGGTCGGCGTTCCATATGTCGCCGCAACCGTTCTTAACGCCTCTGTATTCATGCAAACGCTCCTTCCCTGTACTGTGCCTCCAAAAGCTTCTTGTCCGTCTTGCCATTTTTGTTGAGTGGCAGCATGTCCACCTTGCAAAATACATTTGGCACCATGTAATCCGGCACCTTTTTCTTCATCGCAGTAATCAGATATTTCTTATCGTCAATTCCGATATAGCAGGCAACGACTTTGTTCTTCTCGCGGTCATAAAAGCACGCGGCACCTTCGATCTCCGGGATCACCGCCAGTGCATGTTCAATCTCTTCTAACTCGATGCGGTGTCCCATATGCTTGATCTGAAAATCTTTCCGTCCCGCGAAATAAAGCAGCCCATCTTCGCCGTAGCTTGCCAGATCTCCCGTCCGATAGATTGTCTCCGGGTAATCGGTCTGTAACGGATTTGCCACAAATGCCTTCACCGTTGCCGCTGCATTTCTGTAATATCCAAGGGCAAGCGTCGTACCTGCCACACAAAGCTCTCCGGTCTTGCCAGCACTTCCCGGTTCGATCAGACGATTTTCCTCATCGAGCAGAAAGACGCGTTCATTTGGAAATGGAATTCCGATCGGAAGTTTTTCGTCCTCGCCGTATGTCCGGTCTAAAATATGATAGGTACAGTTGCAGGTGATCTCCGTCGGTCCGTAGAGATTCACAAACATCGCATCCGGGTAGTAGCTCTGCCATGCATGAAGCTGCCGGATCGGCATTGCCTCGCCGCTGAACAAAATCTTGTTGATATCTGCTGGTACCTTATGTTTCAGTCCATGCAGCCGGTTCAACAGGCAGAGTGCCGACACCGCCCAGATCAGCGTCGTGACATGGTTCTCATCGAGCATGTCCACAACGGAGTTTGGGAACATGAAATACGCTTTCGGAATCACAACTAAGGTTGCGCCCATCTTCATCGCACTGTAAATATCCTTCACTGATACATCGAAATCAAACGGCGCCTGATTGCCGATCACATCGGCTTCCGTGATATCAAAGATCTCTGTAAACTGATCGATAAATTCAATCACCGACCGATGTGCCACAAGCACCCCCTTCGGGGTTCCGGTCGAGCCGGAAGTAAAATTACAGTAGAGTGGATCGGTGTCAATCATAGATTCCCGGATCTGTTGTAACTGATTTTCATCGGAACCTGTACATTCACTATCCATCCCCTGTGTCAGCGTTTCCATCCGAACCACATTTTCTGTGTAGCCACACGCGGTAAGCTTCTCCGACGCATCACTTCCATCCACGATCACATCCGGCTGTAACACCGAGAGCATCGACTGGATGCGTGCCTCCGGAAACGAAGGATCAACCAGTGTGTAGAAGCAGCCCGCATAGACGATTCCAAAAAAGACTGCCAGTGTATCCGCACTCTTATCGGCAAATACACAGACCGGATGGCGCGGTGTTGTCTGCTTTGCCAGACAGGCACCAATGCATTTCGCTTTGTTCTGTAATTGTTCATATGTATAGGAACATGCCGCATCCTTCACTGCTATCTTGTCCGGATACATCTTTGCACTTTGTTCCAGATATTCTAATACATTTTTCATAATGTCCTCCATGCGTGCAGGTTCATCCGCCGCATTTCTTTGTTCTGTTACATAGTATAGCAACTTAAATATTAAGATAAAACCAAGCAATCGTTTAAGATTTCTTTAAGGTTGTGGAAGCAGTTTTTCAAATTCTTCCGCCTGCTTGTTCCACGCCTCGTACCGTACATCATCCCGGCGATCCGGCAACGTATAATGCGTCTGCATATACCACTGCAGATATGCCGTAGCTTTCTGACAACCGGTATAGTTTAAATGATCGCCACCATCGAGGGTATCCAGATTCCAGTCGATTCCAAGCTCCTCGGTATTCAGATTCAGATCGAGGTATGGAACGGCAAGCGCATCTGCAAGTGCCTGCACCTCATTGTGCCGCTGCATCGTATGATTGACCGGGGAAGGGGCTGTCACAAACAACAGCTTCGTTCCATGTGCATCACACAAACGCTTGATCTTATCCAGATAATACCTTGTGATAAAAGTCACCGGTGTTCTATCGTCGGTTGCATGCATGTAGCCACCACCCGTATACGGCGCCACCGCTGCACGCAATTCAAACCCATTGAAAATCGTCGTCTGCAATTTCGGATCGGCGGGTTCCATCTTCCAGAAACGGTGATATTTGAGGATCGGAAACATCTGCCGTGCAAACTCCTGCGCGGATTTCGCCGCATCCTTTATCACACTCGCATCTCCTCTGGAGAAAAATTCATTCGTCTCTAAGATCAAAACCTTGGGAGACTGCCGCTTGAGAATCTTCTTCAGCGAAAAATAACTTTCCCCGATCCATTGCCCGGACTGTCCGCCGATATACGATGCAATGCCTGCCTCCTTCCACAACTGATACGTCGATACCAACGTATAGCTTTCGCTGTCACCGAGGATTGCCACATCAACCATTTCCTCTGGTTCCGACAGCAGATGCAGCAGATACCGTTCCCGCTCGGAAACCGAATCCTGCAAGCCTAGCCGGATTGGATCGCACAGCTTTCCGGATGCTATTAAAAGTAAAATGACAACGACTGCAAATGAAATTACCCGGAGCCAGATTCCATGTCTGCCGGTTTTCGTATTCGCAATTTCCGTATTAACAGATTTTTTATTTTTTATTTTTTTGTTCTCAGAAGCCTGCATAGATCAGATCCACCTCCTGATATCCCGGTCCATACGCACCGAATATAAGTACAACAAAGATGAGCGCAAGATACACGAGCCAGCGCACTGGCAACCGCTTCTGTAATATCACACCGCGCACATCAATCTGCTGCTCACGGAAATGATTTACTACGCCGACAATCAACAGAGAGACTAAAATAATTCCGATCTCCACTCTGCCAAGTCCAAGTGTAAGCAACGTACCATCCCAAAGCTTCTGTATCGAAAAATCATGGAACAGCGACCGGAACATGTGCATGCCAATGCCAAGTGTATCCGCCCGGAAAAACAGTTCTCCGGTGAAAATGATTACCCATGTTTTCAAGATTCGAAGAACATTCCACCATGCTGCGTCTTCTGCGATTTTCCATGC
>ENA-ORUB01003723-ORUB01003723.1-human-gut-metagenome-genome-assembly--contig:-NODE-3723-length-12480-cov-2.606278_pt1 | contig 12480 bp, 9 predicted proteins | sample MGYA00241918_ERZ509200 | MGnify/ENA primary metagenome ERZ509200 (study PRJEB26280, sample SAMEA2338853) | human gut metagenome | biome: human gut; feature: human-associated habitat; material: faeces... | reverse complement strand
CTCCTATAAATGCATACAAAAAAATTGATATATCAAATCTTAAATCTATTATCTTATATATGAATACACATTTAATAAGTATAATAATTGCCAAACCTGCTGCCATAACAATATATCTTCCCCAGTAAGCCCCTGGTATATGTATACATTTTATAACTAATACAGCAATTATACATGCTGTTATAATCATGCTCATAACAGCATGTATGCCAAACCACAATTCCCCTTCATATCCAAGTACATATATTCCGTCACATTTTACCAGACTGTACTTAACAGCAATTTCATTAAATATATTCGCAATAAATACAACAGAATCAATTATTGCAATTACAAAAGCCGCAATTGTCATTACTTTAGTTACCTTATTGCTTATTCTTGCAAATTCTGTTGTATATATAAAAAGTGAAACAAGCAGAAAATCCTGTGCAGCCATCATAATACTTGTAGCCGCAGACATTACATTATAATTATCTGTCATGAAATTCACAGAATAACTCACAATACATATCATTGCAAGGGCCAGCAAGACTATTACATACCTTCTCATTCTGTCCTTCTCCTGATATGTCTTAACCATCACAAATCCTACAATCATTGCTGCAATTACATACAATAACAGATATACCATGTTCATTATTTTATCCCCCAAAATACGCTTTTAGCATATAAAGAGATTTTAACATTTAATTATGTGTTACTCAACTAAAAAATCTCCGTCAGACAAATCATCCGACGGAGGTTCTTAATCTCTAATATCATTTACTTAACTGCTGTTACCTTATAATCCTTATCTTCCACAGCCTTCTTTAATACATCATTATCAACTTCCTTAGAAAGTGTAACAACTGCTGTTCCGTTCTCATGACTTACAACTGCCTCTGTAACTCCATCAACAGCCTCAAGTGCCTTCTTAACTGCAGCTTCACAGTGTCCACACATCATACCCTCAATATTCATAGTCTTTGTCATAGCCATGTCTCCTTTTGTCGTTTTATTTTTATTTTTGCGAGACTTTTTCTTATAAATGTGGTCTTTTCCTGTATCATATATCTTTATAAGATTAAGTCTTAATGCATTAGTTACTACGCAGAAGCTTGATAAGCTCATAGCTGCTGCACCAAACATTGGATTAAGTGTCCAGCCAAATACTGGTATCCACACACCTGCTGCAAGTGGGATTCCTATACAGTTATAGAAAAATGCCCAGAACAGATTCTCGTGTATGTTGGTAAGTGTCCTCTTTGAAAGTCTTATGGCAGCAGGAACATCTGATAATCTGCTCTTCATAAGAACTATATCCGCCGCATCTATAGCAACATCTGTACCGGCTCCGATTGCAATACCAATATCAGCTCTTGTAAGTGCAGGTGCATCATTAATGCCATCACCTACCATTATAACACTTCCCTGCTCCTTAAGTCTTGCTATTTCTTTTTCTTTTCCTTCAGGAAGAACACCTGCAATAACCTCATCAACTCCGGCAAGCTTTCCTATTGCTTTCGCGCTTCTTTCATTATCTCCGGTAATCATTACAACCCTTATTCCCATGTTCTGAAGTTCTTTAATAGCATGTGGGCTGTCTTTCTTAATCGTATCTGCAACAGCGATTATTCCCATAAGTTCATTATCTCTTGCAAAGAAAAGCGGTGTCTTTCCTTCTGATGATAAATCGTCAGCCTTGTTTCTTAAATCATCAGAGACATTACAATATTCTGAAATGAACTTAAGATTACCGCCTGCCACTACATTTGTATCAAGCATTCCCTTAAGTCCGTTACCGGCAACAGCCTTAAAACCAGTCACTTCCTCTGCAAATGAATTCTTATCGCCACTCTCTTCAACATAATTAACAACTGCTTTTGCTAGTGGGTGTTCACTTTTTCTTTCAAGCCCATATGCTATAGTAAGAAGCTCATTCTGTAAGATTCCATCACCTGTTATAATATCTGTAACCTTGGGTTCCCCCTCTGTAATAGTACCAGTCTTATCGAGTGCAACTATCTGCATCTTTCCTGTCTGCTCTAAAGAAACAGCGGTCTTGAACATAATTCCGTTCTTTGCACCAACTCCGTTACCAACCATAATCGCAACCGGAGTGGCAAGTCCTAACGCACAAGGACAGCTTATTACAAGCACTGAGATTCCTCTCGCAAGTGCAAATCCTAAGTCCTTGCCACATAACAGCCATACTATTGTTGTTATAACTGCTATTGTTATAACTGCAGGTACAAATACTCCCGAAACTTTATCAGCAATCTTTGCAATAGGTGCTTTTGTTGCAGCCGCGTCACTCACCATCTGTATTATCTTGGAAAGTGTTGTATCTTCTCCAACTCTTGTCGCCCTGCACTTTATATATCCTGATGTATTAAGTGTTGCTGCACTTACCTGATCTCCCTCCTGTTTATCAACAGGAATACTCTCACCTGTAAGAGCTGATTCATTAACTGCCGTGTTACCTTCAATGATGACACCATCTACAGGTATATTCTCACCCGGTCTTACAACAAATATATCACCTGTCATAACCTGTTCAACAGGGACGCATGTTTCCTGTCCATCTGAATAAAGTACCGCTGTCTTGGCAGCAAGCTTCATAAGGCTCTTTAATGCGTCGGTTGTCTTTCCCTTTGAGTGGGCTTCAAGCATTTTTCCTACTGTTATAAGTGTAAGAATCATAGCTGCCGACTCAAAATAGAATTCATCCATGTAGTGCATTACACCTGCCATATCACCTCTTACCTGACAATCTGTCATGGCAAAAAGTGCATATGTACTCCACACAAATGCTGCTCCTGAACCAAGCGCAACAAGTGTGTCCATATTAGGTGAACGATGTAACAATCCCTTGAAGCCACTTATGAAGAAATGCTGATTAATAACCATTATTATTATTGTAAGCAGCATTTGTATAAGGCCCATGGCCACATGATTTCCTTCAAGCACTGATGGAAGCGGCCAGCCCCACATCATATGTCCCATACTGAAATACATAAGCACAATAAGAAATATAACTGAAGCTGTTAATCTCTTCTTTAAAACCGGGGTTGTCTTATCTGCCAGCGCATCTTCCTGCTCCTGCATTGAAGGACTGCTGTTCTTTGCCCCCTTAACTGATGCACCATATCCCGCAGCTTCCACAGCTTTAATGATTACATCTGTGGGTGCAGTTCCCTCAACACCCATTGAATTAGTAAGAAGGCTTACTGAACAGCTTTCCACTCCAGGCACTTTGCTGACAGCCTTCTCGACTCTCGCCTGACACGCTGCACAGCTCATTCCTGTAACATTGTACTGTTCCATATCACGCTACGCCTCCTTGCGGTTAGTTGTTATTCCTGTAACTTTAAAATCAAGTCTCTCAATTGCAATTCTTATATCAGCGTCATCGATTTCTCTGTCAACTTCAATTGTTGCCTGCTTCTTCTTAAGATTAACCTGGCATGAAGCACCATCAATCTTATTAACAGATCTCTCAATACTATTCTTGCAGTTTTCACAATGCATGCCTTCAATATCAACAGTCTTGACAGCAATTACAGGATTATCAAGAATCTTCTTCTCTTCTGGAACAGTATCTCCACCACCGCCACAGCAGCCGCCTTCACCTTTCATATGCTTAACACTGCTTATCACTGCGATTACTACTATTACTGCTAATATTCCAATTATTATAGCTGTTCCCATATTATGTATCTCCTTTTATAATTCTTATCGCATGAATTTGCCAATTGTCTTAACAAGCTCTTCTACTGTATCGTCCTTGCCTTCTTTAATATCACGGACTACACAACTCTTGATATGATTATCTAAGAGCACCTTCGTAAAACTGTTAAGCGCTGACTGGGCTGCCGATACCTGATTAAGAATGTCAATACAGTATGCGTCCTTCTCGACCATTCCCTTAATTCCTCTTATCTGACCTTCAATTCTGCTAAGTCTGTTACAGAGGTCTTTATATTCCTTGGCATCACGTTCTTTTGTCTTATGACAGCAACATTCTTTTTCCATTATTCCTCCTTAGTCTGATTATTATATTCTGTGCCTGATAAACACTTTATTATATTTATCTGTTGCGATTGTACTATACCCTGGTGGGGTATGTTTAATTCACATGTTGTATAATATACCCTATGTGGGTATATGTCAACAGGAATTATTAATTCTTGTCATTCACTACTTAGAATAAGTCACAGTCCTACTGTTCTCATCATACTTAAATAATCCATCATTCTTCTCTTCAAGTGCCTTGATGATGTGATATGTATATTCGTTATATGGTGTAGCAATTCCAAGTTCTTTTCCCATACGCATCATTGCACCGGAGAACATATCTATCTCTGTGTGTCTGCCAGCGTCAATATCCTGCAATGTTGAATATCTTGCTGTTGGTGGAACAGCACTTCCGCGGCTTGAGTTATCTGCACATCTGCTCATATCAATGCCTTTGGATAGTGCTACTGCTTCAACCTCCTTACGTAATCCTTCGCTGATTGCTCTCATATGCTCACTGTCAGTATAACAGCCAACACCAGCTCCGATAATAGCCTGTGGAAGATTGTTACAGATATTAAGTCTGAACTTACTCCATATCTCTTCTTTAATACAATCAGTCACCCTGTAATTAATTCCTGTTCCGTCAAATAAATCTCTTATTGCCACAACTCTCTCACTCTCAAATGGTGCAGCTTCCTCTCCATATATAATTCCTATTGTAGTCTCAGGATTGAACACATATTCCTTTCCTTCGCGGTGTGATGCCACCTTTATAAGTGAATAAATGATATGTGATTTATCTGTCTTAGTAGATATTATCTCTTCACTGTCGACGCCATTCATAAGACTCATGACAATCGTATTCTCACCGACGGCTTCCTTAATATCATCTAATGCACCTGCAAGTGCACCATACTTTAATGACACAACAAGAAGGTCAACACCCTTTGCTTCCTCAGGTGTCAATACCGCCGGGTGGTATGTCTTTCCATTAATCAGGCAGCCTTCTGACTTAAGCCTCTCCGCTCTTTCGCCCTTTGCAATAACGCTTAGACTTATATCCTTCTTTTCTGAAAGTCCCCATATAACATAAGAGCCGACTGCTCCTGCTCCAAGTACTGCCACTGATTTTATCTTCATATACATTCCTCTCAATCTTTGTAATTTCTTCAAATATATATACTCTCCTATTCTTCCTGCGTCAAATGCTTTTATCTTCCTACAATATCACCCTCCTCAAAATCATATGTCAGCTTCTTTCCATATGCTTTTACATATGCAGCACATTTCTGTTCATAGTCTGTGTGCTGCATTCTTAAACTTGCCGTTCTTTCATCAAGCTGCCTGTCCGGATATATTACCGGCAGGACATGTACCCTGAATGTGTGCAAATGTATACTTTTAACCTGCTGTTCAACAAACAGCGAAATCACCGGCACATTAAACTTTACCGCATACAGATATGCACCTCTTTTGCATGGACGGGGCTTCCGATAATTAAACCACATTTCCTGCTCAGGATATATAAGCACAAGTTTGTTTTCATCAAGTGCATTCTCAATCTGATTAGGAAACTCAGTTTCCATAAACCATTTCAGGCTGCTTACGGGCATTGTGTCGGCATATTTTTGCATATACCCGACAAAACCTTTCATTGCAAGGTTAGAATCTTGATTAACAATACTTATTCTTCTGAATCCAGCTTTTCTCATTGCAAACCTGACAATTGCAGGGTCTAACGGGCTGAAATGATTGCATGTTACAATCGCAGGACCTCTGATTCCAGAAAGATTCTCAAGTCCGTCAACTTGTGTTATAAGCCCCACCGCAGAAGTCCCGGCATGAAATATAGCTTCTGCAATATATTTCTTCACACAAAAACCATATGCTGTGCGGTAATCAATATAATGTCTTAGTAATGCTTCTTTATCTTCGCGTAACAGCTTAGGGTCTCCCGGCTCAACCTTTGAATTCAACTGATTAAGGCTTACAGCCGTCCTAATATTTTCATAGACCTGCTCCCTATCACCAATCATATCTCCTCCGACATAATTTATTTTGCAGCATCACTGCTATCCTTCACGAAACCACTATCCACAACAAATCTGCTTCCCACAACATCAGAAAACTTAACCCCATCACCGTCTGCAATATGTTCAGCCCTTGCAAGAAGCTTCTTTAAATTCTCACGGTCAGCTTTCTTTTCATTATCCCCATACTGCTTGCGCTGTTTAATCAGCAACGGATAAAATCCCGACTCCGCCGCATACTGCCAGAAATACTCCTCATACGGAATCTCGCTGTAATGCCACGGCTTGTCAAACAGGTTATAATGTATCAGCTTCGGTCTTGCTATATACTCCCCGCCCTTGTTAGGCATAACATTCCATTCCTTATCAAGAAAATATATTTCTTTTGCACACATGGAATTAATATAATCCTGGTCAGGTGCAACACTGTCAAAGTGATATTCAGCCATAAGCTTTAAGAATCTGTCTGCCAGATGAGCCTGTCTTATCTTATCAAGATTCATAAGAAGCACTCCTGAATTGACATATTCATTCCGCTCTATTCCCACTACATTTTCAATGTAATGAGCCAGTATTGTATTCTTTCCTGCAAATGTATCTCTTACTGCACCAAACATTGCATCTCCCATATCAACTGAATAAAGCTTTGCAATGTCATCATTTATTACGGTATCAGAGTCAATATACACAGCTTTATTAAGCTCTGGAAAAAGCTCTGCAATAAATAACCTGAAATATATCGTCAGTGTAAACTCGCCTGAATAAAGCCTGTTTTCCTGTCTGTCAGTAACTGTCTGTCCAAAGCTTTCAGAATATTCGTACATTTTCTTTCTTATATCAACGAATTCAATATCTATGTTTTCATAATCCTTTATCACATTACGAAGCTGAATCATCGTAATATTCTTCACATTATCGCACATAACAATTATGCGGTAACGCTCATCACAAGCCACATGTACAGCCAGCGATTTAAGGCACACTGCCAGATATGGTGCGTACTGTTCATTAATCGAGAAAAACACAGGAATACGTGAAACTGCCATGTACTCTTCATGCTCCCTGTTATAAGAATCCAGAAGCTCATCATATTCATGAAGCCCAAGTATATTATGCATTTTATCAATCTCCCACGGCTTGACTGAAACAGTCCTTATCACCGGAAACACCCGGAAGGTAGTTGTAAAATGCTGAAAAACAGTGTTGTCATGCAGCCTCCTCTGGTCATTAAACTTTCTTCCGCACAGATTAACTCTTGTTGCAAATGTATTAACAGCCGTCTGGTCAGGCATAAACATTTCCTTTCTTATGCACTGTTCACGACATTTCTCCAGAAGCCCGTTCTGTCTTATCATTCTCATATTCATAAGCATTACTCCGGAATTAATGTAACCATCACCGAAAAGCCATCTGCCATAATAATCAGAAACTCCCGCAATCTCTATGCCATCCATATTCTGATGATAAAAATCCCTGAAACCTTTTCTGCACAGCACATCAGTATCCAGATAAAGAACTCTATCCTTTATATCTGTCTTATCAGCAAAAAGGCGCAACATACAGCACGCAGTAAATCTGCTCTGCATATTTGCCTCCGGCAGCTCCTCAACAAAATATCTTGTAACATCAACAAGAAAGACATTTACTTTAATGTCCGATTTATTCAATTTTTCTTCCAGATATTTTGCAAATGCTTTATCAACCGGCTTGTAATTAATACCTTTTTCCCCGTAATCAACCGTGAGAATATATATATTTAACGGTTCATCCACATTTTTTATAAGAGACATTGAAGATAAAAGAATCCCCTTCTGCATCGTTTTATCACCACAATACAATATGTTCATAAATCCGTATCCTTTCTTAAATTATTAAATATGTCTGATTTATCCTCTCTGTATTGATTTTCCCCAGTTTCTTAAGTAAAATACATATAAGTTTTAAACGATAATTAAAGAATTGAGGAATGTTATGATATTTAAGATTTTCAAAAGAGATTTGAAAGGTCTTAGCAGGAATATTCTGGCTTTAGCCATTGCACTTGGTCTGTGCCTTATTCCATCGCTTTACGCATGGTTTAACATATATTCCAACTGGGATCCTTACGCAAACACTGCGTCCGTCCAGATTGCTATTGTTTCTGAAGATGAAGGCTACTCTGAATCTGATGATTCCACTATCAATATGGGAGCACAGATTGTTGAACAGCTTCATTCTAATGATAAATTAGGCTGGCGTTTTCCGGAAACTAAAGATGAAGCCATGAATAAACTGAATGCCGGGAAGTACTATGCCGTTATCGTTGTTGGTGAGGACTTTTCACGAAGCCTGTATGACTTCCTTGACAATGGTCTTAATCCACCAACAGTTACATACTATGAGAATTCCAAGAAAAATGCTGTTGCTTCCAAGATTACAGATACAGGAAAAAGCACTCTTCAGAACACTATCAACTCCGAATTCATTGATGTGTGTGTTAAGACTATTATGCAGGGGCTTAACGAAATAGCTGAAAATGATCCTTCAATCATAGAAAAGACAGTTAAGGACTTACAAAGCATTTCAGCTAATATAAGTTCTTACGACACCATGATTGACATGTTTATTAAGAGTAATTCAAACCTTGCTGATAATCTTGCAGCTCTTGAGGAAGTTCTGCCTGAAATAAAAGATGTTATCACAGGAACTACTGATGTTGCAGACATTGCCAACAAGACACTCGACAACATTACCAATGACATTTATGACCAGATTGACTCTGTACTTAAAGCCATGAATGAATTGGCAGATGACTCACTTAAATCTGTTGATAATGCTGTAAATGCAGCTATAACTGATGTCGGACAGGCTGGTGTTGAACTTAATAATGCCAATAATAAGCTCAACGAACTTATTAATCAGAATAAAGCACTTGAAGATGCCATTGATTCTTTAAGCAAGATAGATGGTATTGATCCGTCTGTTATTACAGCTTTAAAATCTGCACTATCATCAGTAAATGCTATGGAAAATGTAGCTTATAACCTTGTAAAACAATGTGCTGACATTTTAACTGACTCTCCCGAAACCCTTCAGGTCAAATATCAGTTGATAAAATCAGTTGTTGAACAGTGTCGTTCAGAGATACAAAAAAGTCAGGTTATTATACAGACTGTTATCAGAACTAATGTAAATCTCCTGGAATCATCTGTTAAAAATGCTGTAAGCAGTCTTGCTTCCAATATAAGCAGTACCGGAGACAGCATTAACGGAATAACACAGATGCTTCTTGGTGTAAGTGATATTTCTATAAATATTAATACAACACTCGAAAGTACAAAAACTTTGCTCGACTCACTTAACAGCAAGTTGTCTGTTATCTCTGGTTCTGTCGGAGATATCAGTTCATCTTCTACATATAAGTTAATAATGGATTTCATCAACTCAGATGCTGAGTCAATTGCATCGTTCCTTTCAGAACCTGTACAGGTAGAAGAAATATATGTCTATATGCAGACTAACTATGGAACAAGTGTTACACCTTTCTATACAACACTTGCTCTCTGGGTTGGGGGAATTGTTTTAGTTGCCCTTATGAAAGTAAAGGTTGACTATGAAGATGATGAATTCAAGGATGCCACAGAACATCAAAAATATATAGGTCGTGCATTACTCTTCCTTGCAATGGGACAGCTTCAGGCTCTTGTAGTTGTTCTTGGTGATTTGTACATTTTAAAAATTGACTGCACCCACCCATTCATGCTGTGGCTTGCAGCCGCTATAACAAGCTTTGTATTTACATTATTTATATATACACTTGTTCTTACATTTGGTGATTTGGGAAAAGCTATTGCTGTAGTTATGATTGTGTTACAGATTGCCGGTTCAGGCGGAACTTATCCAATAGAACTTCTTCCTGAATTCTTCCAGAATGTGTACCTTTACTTCCCATTCCCTTATGCAATCAATGCCATGAGGGAGGCAATAAGCGGATTATATCAGTGTGATTACGCTGTATTTCTTGTGAAATTATGCGCTTATGCTGTTATTTCCCTTATTCTGGGACTTGGAATCAGAAAGTCACTTCTTGAAGTACGCGAGTTCTTCGAACGCCGTATGAAAGAAACACATTTTATGTAAAGGAGAAATGAATTTATGCAAAATGATGATTTTAATATAGATGTTGTTATTGCGGAAATCACAGCATTTGCAGAAAATATGCATGCTAAGAACCAGCATAAAAAAAAGGTCTGCTTAAGATGTATGATGATAATTCCTTTAGTATTCATGGTGCTTATGTTTACCATGGATACAGCTAAAGTTGTTTATCTGCTTCTTTGGGTAATCTCACTTTTTATATTCTGTGCTTATCTTATAGTTATTGATTATATTGATGACAAGCTCGCAAGAAAGCTTAATGAGCTCAATATTGAGATTAAGGAAAAACAGGCTGATACTTCTCTTACAGACAGTATCAAAGCATTTTTAAGTGAGGTACAGTTATGAAAAATATATTTAAGATTATACGGGCTGACCTTCGCCACATAAAAACAAATGTAATTGCACTATGCGTAATTATCGGTCTTACCGTTATTCCTGCATTGTATTCGTGGTTTAATATCCTGTCAAACTGGGATCCATATGGACAGGCTTCCACAAGCAGGATTAAAGTTGCCGTTGTATCTGTTGACAAAGGTACTTCTCTTGAAGGAACGGAGCTTAATGTCGGTGACACCATAATTGATGCACTTAAAACTAATAACACTATCGGTTGGCAGTTTGTTGCTTCATCAGATGAAGCAATCGAAGGCGTATACAGCGGTGAGTATTATGCAGCCCTCGTTGTTCCAGAGAATTTTTCCAAGAATCTTATAAGCTTCTTAAGTGATTCCATGGAACATCCTCAGTTAAAATATTACTGTAACCAGAAAGCAAACGCTATTGCACCTAAGATAACAGACAAGGCTAAAACAGCAGTTCAGCAGCAGGTAAACCAGACATTTATAGATACAATCGTATCTACGATTGCCGGTACTGGCGACTCAGTTATCAAAGATGCAGATAAAGAAACCGGTTCTCTTATGGATGCAGTTATTAACAGACTTACATCCGCAAGGACTACACTTTCAACATACGATGTAATTCTTAACTCAATGCTTGCAATTACTGACCTTACATCATCAATAAGCAGCAGTTCAAACAGTGCTGCACCGCAAGTTTATACACAATTACAGTTACAGCAGCAGCAGTTAATAACCTTACAGGCACTTGTAAATGGTAATTCCGCTGAATCTTTAAATGAATTATCATCTGCTCTTTCAAACCAGATGTCCCAGATTCAAAGCATTATGAGTTCATTAACAGAGCTTTATTCTGACATGAACATGGATGTTGCAGACCTGTCTGCTGCAATTAAGCTTACATCGGGCTCACTCACTCAGACTAAAGAGCTTCTCAGTGACCTTGAGACAAAGCTTGATAACGCAATTAATACATTAAACACAATCACTGAACAGGATACATATGGTTTATTATCAGAGATGTTAAATGCAAATGCCAATACTTTGGGAGATTTTCTCTCTGCACCTGTAAATATAACAACAGAGCAGGTATATGCTGTTAAAAGCTATGGAACAAGCGCTTCACCATTCTACACAATACTTGCACTGTGGTTTGGTGGACTTATACTTGTTGCTATTATGCACACACCTGTGCATCCTGCTCCGGACATTCCAGCAGATGCAAAGAGATATGAAAAATTCTTCGGAAGGTATTTTATCTTCTTTGCAGTAGGACAGCTTCAGGCACTGCTTATAACACTTGGAAATCTTCTCTACATAGGAATCCAGTGTTACCACCCATTCCTTTACTGGGTTGCATGTGCATTCTCAAGCTTCGTATTCACCTTCTTTATGTACAGCCTTACTGTTGCATTTGGAAATATCGGTGAAGCACTTGGAATTGTCCTGCTCGTTATACAGGTTGCCGGCTCAGGCGGTACATTCCCTATAGAAGTACTTCCTAACGCCTACCAGATAATATACCGATTCCTGCTCTTCCCATATTCAATGGATGCATTAAGAGAATGTATAGCAGGAATGTACAGATATGATTACATTAAGAATCTCGCTTTTCTTTCTATATATATAGTTGTTTCGCTGATTATCGGATTGTTCTTACAGAAACCATTTGAGAAGCTGAATCATATGATTGAGAGAAGTAAGGAGAAGTCGGGGGTAATGTTGTAGGAAGTTGCTCCCCTAAAGCACGCCCAGCCGTGTATATTAGTAAAATCAAAACACGCTTCCGCTCGGATTCCGACGCAGCGGTACTAGGTTCGCTGGGATTTGCTACCACTTTGTGGCAGCTTTCCCAGCTTACCAAGTGCCGGCGTCTTCATACGGTTTTGATTTTACTAATATACACGGCTGGGCTTTTCATTACCGGACAACTGCTCCGCCCCGCCTTTGGC
>ENA-ORUB01003720-ORUB01003720.1-human-gut-metagenome-genome-assembly--contig:-NODE-3720-length-12492-cov-2.614135_pt1 | contig 12492 bp, 16 predicted proteins | sample MGYA00241918_ERZ509200 | MGnify/ENA primary metagenome ERZ509200 (study PRJEB26280, sample SAMEA2338853) | human gut metagenome | biome: human gut; feature: human-associated habitat; material: faeces... | reverse complement strand
CGGTATTGAAAACAATGATTTACCGCTGGATGCCATCTGCAACGCTATTGAAATTGACCTGTTACAGATGAACGATGAAGCAGAAATTCCAGCAAAAATGCAAGTAAAAATGCTGGTAAAAATGCAAGTAAGAATGCGAGCAAAAATAGCAGTAAGAACCGTGCAAAAGATTCTGCTGCAAACAATTCCAAAGATTGTTATTAATTTTCCGGAGCCGGTCGATTAAGACCGGCTCTTTGGTCATAATGACGCAGAGGCTGGAATAGATTAAAAAGAAAAGGGTATGATATGAAACCTAATCTGGTGTCTTTTTCAGAAGCGTCAAAATATATTTATCACAGTAAAACACTTCTCGTGGATTTGCGAAGCAGGGAAGCATTTGCGACGTCACATATTTCCGGTGCGTGGAATATCCCCTATGAGGAACTTTCACAGTATCAGGAAGAAATGATGAATTACGACAGAATTATTTTTTACTGCGACCATGGAAATCATAGTCTGCAGGCGGCGAGAGAACTGGAAAAAGAGGGATATCTTGTATATCGTGCCACAGCAAAAGAACCAATTGAGCTTCTGGATGTAAGAAGCCATAAGATGTTTCTTGAAAAGACAGGAAGTGCTGTTACATGCACAAACTGTGGAAGAGACATGTATGCAGATATTGGAACTGACTGCTGCCCGGAATGCGGAGAAAAAGCCCTGGAGTTTCTGTTTCCTGATATGCCGGAAATGGAAGAATCCTATCTTACAAAGAATCGTATTTATCTGTGTGATTCTCCAAGCTATGAGGAAATCAGAGATAAGAAATTTGCACAGGAAGAGGATACGACAGAAAAGTAAGCAAATTAAAATAAAAAGAAAAAAGAAAGAAGTCAAAAGACAGGAATCCGACATTGTTACAGATAGAGGACTCCTGTTTTTTAAATCCAAAGGAGGAAAAATATGTGGTGGTTAAAAGGAATGAATCTGAATGAGATTCCGAATGACAGAAAATGGTATGCAGTGGAAACGGCTTTTGTTGATGGAAAACTTTTGGATTCCAAATGCTGTTTTGTAGAAGATGGCAGCAGCATAGTAGGTGTTCAGATAGCCAGTCATACAGAAGCACCACAGAATTCCTGTAGAAAGGAATTCTGTGACCGAATTGAAATCCATACAGACTGGTTCGAGACAAAGGAACTTGCGAAAGCATTTAGTGAGGGGAAAATTACTTATATCCATCATTTTGATGCGTATTATAAGGCTTCCATCAAATCCACACTAAGGCATTACAGGTCAAGGGAACTCGTAGAAGTATGCGAAGAAAAAGGGATTATGCCGTATAGAGGGATTTATAAAGACCATATGCTGGATTATAAACCTCACTGGGCGTAAGAATAAATCAAAAAAGAAAGGAAAAAAGATTATGAAATTTAACGTCAATATCATGTATGAAGAAGGATACCTCCCAACTCCAAGATGCAGAAAACTCAGATACAGGGATAAAAAAGAAACCGTTACTACTGAAATCAGAGAAGTATCAAAATCGAATATGGAGCTGAGTTTCTATGTTGAAGATTCGTTAGAAGCTGATACAGAAGTTTATGCATTCGAAGGAAAACTTTGGAAAGAAGTCAGGGAGCGTGGAATGAAGACCGGACGTACCCCAATGGAAAACCTGATTCACACGTTTGAAAAAAGTTCGATTTATTATTGCCGTTATGATTATCAGACGGGAAGAAAGGAAACGAAAGAAGACATTTTAAAACGGTTGCAAGAAGACTGCTGCGAAAAGTTGATTGTAGATGGCATATTATACAGGCAGACACAGGAACCTATGTACTGTATCTACACCTTTGGTCTGGGACACAACCATGCCGGAATAGGCACTTCTCTAAGCGTTGTGTGGTGGTATAACGAGAATATCAGTCATAAGGCATATTTCTCTGCATTGGAGCTTGAAAAAGCCAGAGAACAGGCAATTAAGACAGCTCTTGGGCGTGGTGATACAGACTCTGTGAAATACATTGAAAAATGTGATATCATCAAAGTTTATCATCCGGAATATGTGACCAGAAATCCGGCAAAGGACCATGGGGACGGGAATGAGTTCCTAAATCATGCAGAAGCCATCATATCCAATACAGACTCATCAACAGAAGCAGCAATACTTCTTATGGCATCTGTGTAAAACAAAAGAGGTAAAAGAAAACCGAATATATCTATATGATAATTTGAAAGAAATATATGGTAATAACAAATATCTAAATAATATTGGAAAATATCTATAAGATATAAGCGAAAATCTATACATTAAAAAAGGTGTGGAAAGATGGACGTAAAAACAAGATATGACTTCCGGCTTCTTGATTCGGATGAAGTGGACTTTCTCTATCAGAACCAGAAATTAAGCCAGTGTTTTAAATCCTTCCCTGACGGCACAAAAAAGCCTGTCGGGGAAACGACACTGGAAGAAATTGGGAACCATTATAATGCGGATGGAGAATACCTTTCGCTGGACTTGAATCTGGACGATTTGAAACAGACGGTTTCCGACTTAAAGAAAAGTGGGAGAGATATTATTCGCCTTGAGATTGCGGATATGCTTGAGATTGTAATAGAAATCCTGGCTGAATACAAGGACGATACACTTGCTATATCAGTCTCACTGACGGATTTGGATAATCTTTCAATCGAAGATGCTCAGTGCAGTTATGATGCAGAGCAAGCTGAACTGGATGCGATACTGGATTATATCCGTGTCTCTACCATGGATGAATTACAAAAAAGGTTGTAAAAACAAACACAAAGGGCAGCAGAATCTGCTGCCCTTTTTTGCGTTGTGTCGCAAGAATCCGAAACCTTTACGCATTCCATATGGGGCTTGTATCATAGGTTCCGGTGCAATTGACGAGTCCGAACTGACATACGCAGATGTACTTAAATCCACGCACTCCATACGGAGTGCGACGAACCATTTCCATAATATCGCCTATATAATCGGAAACTTAAATCCACGCACTCCGTATGAAGTGCGACAAAAGTTCAGGCACATCTTACCGCCATCCTTTGTATCACTTAAATCCACGCACTCCATGCGGAGTGCGACAGCAATCCTGTAAAAATATAGTCTTTTTGCACCACATAAACACGCAATTTGGCACTCCACATAGCTAAAGCAAAGGATTTTATGACACATAGGATAGCCTTAGACTATGTTGATATGCCCTTACATTTTCTCGGCTTGATTTCGCAAATCCCAGTCATTCTTCTGGTTCTGATAGAACAATGTTCGAATCAGGCTGCGTTTCAGCATGTCCTTGTCCTTTTCACTGATTTCCATAAAAGCTGCTTTCCGAACCGTTTTCTTTGACAGAGAATCAGGATTTACAACAAGTATTCCTACATGAGACGGAATGTTCATTTTCCAGTCCTCCAAAGACTGTTCCAGATAGAGGGTTTTTGATAGGACAAGGTAATTGTAATTCCCGTACCATGATTTTTTAGCATTGCTTTTAAAATCTGCCATTGTGACCTTGATTTCGTAACACCGAAAAAGGTCCTTTTTCGCATCATAGCTTATAAAATCTACTAATTCTCGTCCATTTCCGTTTCGCTGAAAATCAATGGTAACTTCCGTTGTTCCGTATTCTTTTGCAAGCCTTGGATTCGCTCCAAAACAGGAGAGAAGCAATGCTTTTTCTAACCTTTTTGTTTCAATGCGCTTCATTTGTATTACCGTTAAGAAGCTGTTGTTGTTTCTTCTGCAATACTTTCTGTGGGAACGGTCTCTTCCGTAGCTGTGGCAGCAGTGACAGGGGCTACTACAGCTGTACCATCTTCCAAATGCCATTCTACATATTTAACAGAAGAAAGAACGGTAGGAAATGTCTCCAGAGTAGGAAGGTTCTGCTTTGCGTCCTCTGACTCGTATACGGCTACGAAAGAAGTTCCTCCCTGATACTCCAGTCTGTCCGCATGAAAAAGCGGAGTCACATCATTTTTCTCTGAATCTAAGAGACGTACATTCTGGTCAAACATAACCATATCCATAGCACTTGCCGGAGTCATGGAAACAAGGAAGGAAAGATTTGTTCCCTGTGCTTCCCATGCCTGTGCATCCAAAGCTCCCGGAGTAATCACTGCCGGACCATGAGCGTAATAATTATTTGCCATAGGATAAATACCATGCTCAGTCAGAAGCAATTTGTCCTGTGTTGTTCCCGTAGTAGGAGTGACTACCATTCCATTTTTCCATGCATACTGTACATGTTCCAGGTCCTCTGCATTGGTGATACCTCTTACAAATGCAATCGTATCATCTGCATAAATGACTTCCCCAAGCTGTACCGGATATCTGGTCTCTGAGTTGGAGTTTCCAACCACTTGCAGCATGTCTGCACATACCCATTCGAAGTTTGTATCATTCTTCAAGAGAGCCTTGAATGAAATGTAGGGATTTGCTCCTTCCGGTCGCACTGTAACAGAATCAAGCAATGTGAAAGTGGCATTTTCGTAAACCTCTGCTGCTGTGGTTTCCTCACCCGCCACCTGGGTTTCCAGCCCTCCAGCATTGGAAGCCGTAGCGGGAGCAATGTTGGAGTCGCTTTGAGAGCAAGCTGAAAGTGAAATAGCAGCAAGGATGCTGACTGATAAAAGACATAACCTATGTTTAATCATAAAATCCTCCCTGTTCTATATCAGATATAAAATGTTAGTAAAAATATACTATGTTCAATAATTATAACATTTTGTATCCTGATATGCAAGCTGTCAACCAAAGACGTCAAGAGGAGGAAACAAAGGGAACAGAAGAGAAAAAAGCAAGGAAAGTATATCTATGGATATATTAAGTCTTGACTTATGTTGCAAAAAGTACTATACTAAATACATAACAAATAATAGAAATATTCAGCAAGTGGTTAAAGTCGGAGGAATATTTATGGCAATAGTAAAATCGAAATATGATGGTTATGGACAGATTGATTTCACAGAAACAGGTCATGATTCTGATTTTATTGCAACAATCGCAAATCACACAGATAAGACATTAAAAGTATACATTGATGATTTAGAAGGTTGGTACTCTGAACCTGTTATAGTCCCGTCAAATGATTGGGTGGGCTTTCTGGCAGATGAGTTTGGATGCTTTCAGGCAGAGAGCATTAAAAATGGAGATTTTAAAGCCATTTACCTTCCGTGTGAATCCGGCTAGGACCCAGGAGAGAGGAGAAAAAATGGCGAAATACACAATTACATTTTCATGCGGACATACAGAATTAAGGGAATTATACGGACCACACAAGGAACGGAACCGTAAGATTGAATACTTCAAAGAGCAAGGGCTATGCTCAGAATGCTACAAGGAACATTTAAAAAGAGAAGAAGAACAAAGAAGAGAACTGAAAGCAAAAGAAGAAGCAAAACTTCCTCTTGTATGCATGATAAGCTGCCTGGATAAATTGGGTAAAAGCAATAAGATACAGTGGTTGCTTTGGTTTGACGGAAATGTTATAAACAACGAAAAAACTATTAAAAGTCTGGGCTATAAAAATGAATTAATTGTAATAGAAGCACCTTGCGAGTGTGTTACTATGGTTCAACCGGGGATTTTTGGATACTTCTGGCAAAAAACGTTCACAAAAGAAGAAGGAATAGAAGAGGAAAAGGAAAGCATAAGAGAAGTTTTTCCGGATGTCGTTTTTAAGGAATACGAATACAGCCAAAAGATTTATGAGGAAGCACAAAATAAAAGCAATGTATTTCGGGAAATTCAAGGAAGGATGGACGCTATCCCAAAACCGGAAAAACCGGAAATCCTTGATAGGGGATATTGGAACGAAAAAGTCTACGGCACAGAGAGGAAGTATACCATCTATCTTGATGATGAAAAAGTAAGGATTTCTGATGAAGAAGCGAAAGCCCTGAAACAATATGCAAAAGAAAAAGCAGCATACGAAGAACTGATTGGAATTCTGAAAGAAGCAGACAGCCTGGAACGGTACGACAAACTGTATCGGATGGTTCAGAAGAAACGAGAATCAGAGGAGAGAAAACAGGCTGCTCTGGATTCCCTTGTAAAACCGGAACTTCCAGACTTTGTTGACGGAAAATATTGGAATAAGCGCATTTATGGGACAGATGGAAAGTACAATATCTATCTCGATAATAAACGAGTCAATATTTCGAATGAAGAAGCCGAAAAGTTGGAAGGATATCTGGCTGCTGTGGATGCATACGACAAAAAGGTAAGAGAACTGAAAGAACGGTTTTAAAAGGTCGAGGGCAGAAGAAATTCTGCCCTCGTAAATTAAAGGAACTGTATCTATGAATATGATAATTCTTGATTTACCAAAACAGTTCTTTTATACTGAATAAGAGTGAGGATAATGAACTATGAGCAATAAATTGATTAAGAAAAAAGACAGAATCATCACGATGACTGAACAGGAATATGCGGACATGAAGCGCAAAATGACCCAGGAAATCAAGCTGGAGATTTTCGATGAACTCCAGAGAAAAGTAACCAGTATGCAAGCACAGGCTTTAATGCTCTCCTTCGGACTGGCTTTATATGAGAGATGTAATTTTAATGAGGACGAGATAGAGGACATCCTTGCATGTGCAGATGAAAAAATGGCAGATTTCTGGACTTTGGATGATTTGGAAAAATTCAGAGACTATGTAAAACAAACCTGTGGCTTTGATGTGCGGGTTCCGGGATATGCAGACGAAGAACCGGACTGTGAAGATTAAAAGACGGTAAAAGTGGAAATATAAGAGACCGGAAAGATATGAGGGGCATATATGGAAAAAAACGTAGAAAAAACAAAATTTGGAGTAAGAACTACTCATCCCAGTTACGGGACGTTACTATTCAGCAGAAGGACAGGTGCAAAAGAAGCCTTATTTGGCAGCAGTATTCAGCATAGGGATACGATTTGCATGACACTACATCATGCAAGCATTGAAAGGGGACTGAACAGAGACTGGATACACGGAGACAAAGTGATTGCAGAAGTGGAAATGAGTTATTCTCAATTTGCGGAAGCCATCACAAGCATGAATATCGGAACAGGCGTACCTGTTACAGTTCGATGGACTGAAAAAGATGGAAAGATTCCTCCTTGTGATTTTGTTTCAAAAAGAGAACAATTTGAAGATGAATTTAAAACACAAAGAAAAAATGCTACCCGTGTGTCAGCAGAATTGATTCAGGAAGTAACCGAATTGTTTAACCAGAAGGGAACTCTAAAGAAAGCCGACAAGGAAGAGATTCTGCGGAAGTTAAATAAATTAAAGATGGACATTGGAATCAATACGGACTTTATCGTGAATCAATTCAATGAACAGATGGATAAGACAGTGATGGAAGCTAAAGGAGAGATTGAGGCTTTTTATCAGAATAAGGTAAATGCGATTGCACATGCAGCTTTGGTGGAGCATAGAGAAGAATTTCAGAAGTTGGAAAGTTTGGTGGACATTAGCATGATTGAATAATGGAGTGTGAATGGGAGAATATGGCAAAGTATGATGTAACCTTTCTCTGTGGTCATACAGAAACGGTGGAACTGGTAGGATACGAGAAAGAAAGAAAAAGAAGACTCTGGAACATGTCCCGCACAAAATTATGCCGGAACTGTTACAAAAAGAGGGCAGCAGAAGAACCGTTATATGCTTGCCTTGAGCCACTTTCTAATTTAGATGAAAATGGCAAAATTCAATTTTGTCTTTGGCTATCCGGAAACACGATGGAAAGAAAAGAAGCTATTAAAGAAATGAAAGGGTTTATCTGGAGACAACGCCCTTCCTATCTTCCGGATACAAGACCTTATTGGCATAAAATCGTAAAAGAAGAAAATATTCATAAAGAGCTGCATCTGCTTACAGGAATGATTCCGGAAATATCCTTTAAGGAACCGGACCCGTTACGATTAAAAAATTATGAAATTGCACAACAAAAAAAAGCCAGCTATGAAAAAAAGATGAATGCAATTTCCTACATAGTAAAACCGAAGTGCCCAGAGATACTGGATGGTTCTTGGAATGAGAAAATCTATGGAAAACCCGGATATTACAGCGTATATCTGGATGGAGAAAAAGTCCATGTTTCTGATGAGGAAGTAGAAGAGATTCGAAAATATCTGGAAGAAATGGACGAATACAATGAAGAAATCAGACAAATCAAAAAACGATAAAATACAGAAAGGATAAGCGGAAAATCCGCATGGGTGATAATATGTCAGTTGTTGATACCGTACAATATAAGGGAGAGGACGAAAAATATGAAATCAGACTTGCTCTTACTACTCGCAGTTCCGGTTTAAAACAACAAAATGGAAATATGCAGTTTATTTCTGATAAAGTGGAATTGAGAAGAGAGAAAATCCGCAGCCTTGCTTTTCTTTTGGGGGCTTTGGATGACATGCACAAAGAAGATTTTATCTCTATTGTTAAATGTGACAAGGATAAAAAACTAGAACAATTGGTTTTAGATAATATTCAGTCCATTTCTGAACGCTATATGATGCAGCCGGATTTTACCATATATAACGCTACAATTGAAGCTATGACCCAGATGGTTTTTGAAAATAAAGATGCACAAGATTATTTAGACGGTATTGTAGAAAAGCTATGCCCTAAATTGTACTCAAAAAAAGACACATGCATACAGACCACAAGACGGGTAATAGAATACATTGCAAATCAAGCTATTTCCCCTAAAAACAGAAAAAAGGCAAAAGAGGAACGATGCTTTTGTGCCAGTGAGGAAATGATTGCGATTCTTTACTATCTTATCATATGGAAAACCTCAAATGACATGGATGATAAAAATGTTGAACTTCTAACAAAATTTATTAAAGGAATAGAAATCCCAGTTGGAAAATTTTCAACTGCCAGGAGAACAGACACATCGTTGGACTGGCTGGCTGATATTTTGAACCTTTCTACCGAAAAATTAATGGATGATAAGCTATTTTTAAAATATCAAGAGAATTGTCTAAAAAAAGCAGCCATATGGATGCATGATGTAATAGATAAGGATGAATTTCTCTGCCTTGGAAGTGTAGAAGATTATGAAGGTTTTTTTGAAAAAGAAAAATACAGGGATTTCTTTGTAACAGTATTTAGTGAAATGCTTCTTAATCTCCAAAATATCAAGGATAAAGAAGATGCAGAAGCAAGTGATTTTGGTGTAAATCCCATGTCTGTATTGTTAAATTCCCTGGCTGAAATCAAGTGGTATCCTAAATGTATTGGAGGGGGGAATTTTTATGCTGCATTTAATGTTTCTCTGGCATCTGTGGCTGCCAGCTATGCCATTTCTTCCTTTGACGGAGAAAATGTTGAAGAGGAATTAGAGCGAACAAATATGATACGAAAATCCGGTATAAATAATCCGGAACGTTTCGTATGTGACCTATTCACGGCATTTGTGCTTCAACTGATATCATTGGAATATAAGAAAAAAGATTATGATGTGTATTCTATCAGTATTGATGTAGAAAAAGAACTAATGAAAGAAAATCCACATCGTTCCGTGTTTACGGATTATATCTCTCAAAAAGAAGACTCAATTGCTTTAAAGGATAAAGAAATTGCACAGCTGAAAAAAAACTTACAGATTTTCCATCAGAAACAACAAGATGAAGAAAAAGAAATCAATAAAAAAATAAAACCATTAGAGGATGAGAATAGGGAACTCCAGAAAGAAAATAGAAAACTAAAAGAGGAACTTGAAACATTAAAACAAAAAAAAGAAGAATTGGATTCTATGATAGAAGCATATGAACAGACGATTGGAAAACAGGAACAATTTACTGAAAGTAAACACTATTTATCAGATGAAGAGCTTCGCAACCAGAAGATTCTGTTTGTAGGTGGAAGATATGAATTGGTTCGTACATTAAAAAATATTATGGTTAATGCAAAATTTGTGCAGACAGAAACAGACCCTGTTCCAGACCTTGCAAAAATAGATAAAATTATCTATTTTAGTAATTTCATCAATCATTCTACTTACAACAAAGTTTTTGACAAGGCAAAAATCCTTAATATTTCATATCAGTTTGTTCATACTCAAAATTATGAACAGGTATGGGAGCTGTTGAAAAGAGCAAGTAATTGAAGATGGAACAAAATATGCCTGTATTAGATTTTGAAAGGATAAACAGGGATAATGCAAAAAGGTGTCAAATTTAGAATCTACCCGAACAGGGAACAGCAAAATCTAGTCCATCAGACATTTGGCTGTTACAGACTCATTTACAACAAAGCACTTGCCATGCGTAAGGAAGATTATAGCGGGACTGGTTGAGAAGGATATAAAAATATGATAATATAATTGCAAAAGTAAAGTAACAAAATGCCATACAGAAGCGGGAGGGAAATAATAAGCTATGGTAAAATACGACAAAATGTGGGAAAGAATGAAAAAAATGGGTCTGTTTCAATCAGATTTATTAAATGTAGTCAGTGCGCCTACTGTTAGTATGCTGAAAAAGAATAAGTATGTTAAACTCAATACGATTGAAAATATTTGTATATTTCTTGAATGTGGACCAGAAGATATTTTAGAATTTTATGGAGATAATACACATTCCAGTTGGAGAACTACAGAAGACGGATATACTGACAGATTTGTAGGAAAAAAAGTCATAACTGCAAGTGAATTATTAAAGTCAGAAGAGTAATCAAATATGTTAATTCTCTTGCTATCTATGAGGATTCCTGTTATAATACAGATATAAAGTCTATTTTTTAAGTTTGAAGGAGTAAAAGGTAAATTGCATCAGGTGCAGTCTGCCTTTTTTTAGTAAGAAAATACAGGAAGATACCCTGTTGAACATTCCAGCGGGGTATCTAAATACCTCTGCTGTTTTTATAGATATCTTATACGGCAAAGGAGGGAAAAGGAAGATACACAAATACGAACAAATTATGATATAATGGAAGGAGAAAGCCAATGGACCCAAAATTGAAAGAGGATATAATAATAGCAGGTCCCAAAGCACAATATGATGAACATGCAAAACAATTGTTAGCCCATAAGGAAGTTTTGGCACAAATACTTTCCAATGTGACAACGGAATTTAAAGGAATGGAACCGTGTGAGGTCATTCCCTACATTGAGGGAGAAGTGGAAATCAGCAAGGTATCCATCCTTCCGGGAAAAACAAACATGCCTAAGATTAAAGGCACGAATCTGGAAAGTAAGATTTCTGGAGAAGGTTCATCTACATATGATGTTCGTTTTTATGCAACAATTCCAAATCAAAACAGTTGCATGGAAATCATTGTAGATGTGGAAGCCCAGAAAGATAATCCATCATATGACCTTGTGGCAAGAGGAATATTCTATAATGCAAGACAAATATCTTCTCAGCTAGATAGGGATTTTATAATTCCAAACTACAAAGATATTAAGAAAGTGTATTCTATATGGATAAGCATGAACAGCCCCAAAAAGCTGGAAAATTCTATCGTGCAATATACAATAGAACCAAAAGCTGTAGTGGGGAATGTGACAGAATTCGGGAAATATGATTTACAGACAGTGGTACTGGTAAATCTGTCAAAACAAGTAGCAGAACAGACTGAAAAACTGTCTCTGCATCGTTATTTAGGAACCTTGTTTTCTACAGAGATGAAGCCAGAAGAAAAATTCTCACTGCTGGAAAAGGAGTATGGACCAGTAGATGAAAACATGGAAAAGGAGGTTAGAGAGATGTGTAATCTAAGTGATATGCTTGTAGAGGAAGAGCGCATTAAACTTGCGAAAGAGATGCTTGCTGACGGAAAACCGGATGAAGAAATTTTGAAGTATTCTAAAGTTTCAAAAGAGATGTTGGCTGACTTGAAAAAGGAACTTTTCCAGAAGGCATAAAGAAACTAAGAAGGGAACTGCCATTGGCAGCTTCCCTTCTTCCTTCTATGTAGGAATATCGAAGATATCCGAAAGCGTATTGTGCCACAGGCACTTTTACAGCCATGGCTCTCGGAGAGACTTTCCGAGAAAGGATAGCAGAGCTATCCGATACGCAAAGGTCACGAACACAGAGAAGGAATACAAAAAGATACTGACAGACGCAATCAATAACAGAAGGGAGACCATAGATATGTGTGAAGCTGCTGAAAGAGCATTTAAAAAAGAGCGAGAAGAAGGCATCGAAGAAGGCATGGAAAAAGGCATGGAAAAAGGCGAGAAAAAAGGAGAGAAAAAAGGTATCGAAAAAGGTATTAAAATAACAAAAATGATTCTTTCCGGAAAGTCAGATGAAGAAATCATGGAGTCAATGGAACTGACAGGAGAAGAGTTGGAAAAACTGAAAAAGAAACTAGAAGAAGACTAAGTACATGTGGAGGGGCTGTCATTGGCAGCTCCTCTTTTTACTTTCTGAGACAGGCGTTGAGGATATTCTAAACGTATCGTGCCGTAGGCACTCTACAGCAATGGCTCTCAGGATTCCATCCTGAGAAGGATAGCAAGCTATCTGATACGTTAAATCTTGC
>ENA-ORUB01003718-ORUB01003718.1-human-gut-metagenome-genome-assembly--contig:-NODE-3718-length-12492-cov-3.371874_pt1 | contig 12492 bp, 8 predicted proteins | sample MGYA00241918_ERZ509200 | MGnify/ENA primary metagenome ERZ509200 (study PRJEB26280, sample SAMEA2338853) | human gut metagenome | biome: human gut; feature: human-associated habitat; material: faeces... | reverse complement strand
CGCTCTACATCCCAAAATTCGATGTTTTTAAATTTTTGTCATGTACTTAAATGTTTTCTACTTGCTCATAGAATATTTGATAGTTCATGTAAGAACAGTACAAGTAAATGTAGAAAGGTATGGATGAGATTACCCACAGATAGATATATTCATCTGGCAAGAATGTCAGTAACCCACAACTGACACCATAAATAACAGCCCAATACGTAAAGATAGACAACCAGTGGATGTAGGCACCAATATGGTCAGAATGTGTATCATCGAATAATTTTACGGCTTTGCGATATGTTTTTATTAGTCGGTACGCTAAAGTTATACCATATATGAATAACCAGGCAGCCATTATTAGTAATCCGATTTTCTGCATATTGTTTTCAGGAAACGCTAACAGTACGATTCCTGATAAAACGGTAAACAATATCCATCTGGCGATATGCGCTACAAAACGATGGACTGTCAAATAGAATCGGTCTAATAAAGCTGTCAAAGCCGAACTGAAAAGCCAATATGATAGAAAATAAGTGGATAGATTCATTGATATAGCCGCCTTGACATTTACAAATCGTATACCATAAAATAAATGTACGGAGTAATTTGCCGCTAACACTAAAATAGCAATACCCATGATACGTCTTGATCTTAGGTAATTGTCAAAAATCGGTTTTTCAGGTGTTGGGGCAGTAAGAAAGTAAAATCCAAAAAACAATATAAGCGTTAGAGCTACGCACAATGAATATTTATATATAATAAGATAATCCATATCGCATTAAATTAAAATCAAAATCATTAGAGCTTATAAAGAATGAGAAATAGTATTGTTGAAAGGCCACGTTCTAAAATCAGATTCTATATATAATTTTTTCCAATAACAAAAGTACGAATATTCTTTATATAGTATTCTTTTGAAGGTGTATTTGTGGCTAATTTGTTTTGTGTTTCTATGAAACTTCTTTCATTTTTAGTATCTGTATTTTAGCTGTGTATATAAATTCTTTCTCACTGAAACAACATAATGACAAGCTGGGCTGTAATGATACGCATGAACGTGGCTAATGGATATACGGTGGCATAGGCAACCGATGGTTCGTCGCCTTCAACGGTGGTGTTGGCATAATCAAGGGCGATGGGATTAGTCATGCAACCGCATAGCATCCCGACATTTTTGGCATAATCTACCTGGAAGAAACGGGTCATAATCAGGCCAACGAGTAATACGGGAATAATGGCGAGGGCAAATCCTAATCCCAGCCATAACAGACCTTCCGTGCGGAAGACAGTCTCGAAGAAATGCTGTCCGGAACTGATTCCCAGTCCAGCCAAATAGATCGTGATTCCAAACTGGCGCATCATCAGGTTGGCACTTTGGGTGGTATAAGTAGTCAGGTGGATACGCGGACCAAATGCTCCCATCAGGATACCGACGATAATTGGACCACCGGCTACACCCAGTTTGATAGGTGTGTTCATGCCCGGAATAGCCAAAGGAATAGAACCAATAATTACACCGAGTGTCAGTCCTACAAAGATGGCCAGCAAGTTGGGTTCACGTAAACGCTTGAGTTGGTCACCCAAGATTTTGCTTACGTTGTTAACGGCATTGGCTTCTCCCACGATGGTGAGGCGGTCACCAATCTGTAAATGAAGGTCGGGTGAAGCCAGTAAGTCGATACCGGCACGATTCACTCGTGTAATGTTAATACCGTAAAGGTTACGCAAACGAAGAGAACCCAGGCGTACGCCGTTGATGCGGTTGCGGGTCACAACGATACGGCGGGAAATCAATTGGCTGTCGATGGCATTCCAGTCGATATCCGGTTTATTCCAATCGACGTTTTCCTGTTCTCCGAACAATACCTTGATGTTATCTACATCTGCCTTGACGGAGATAATGAGCAAATGGTCCCCTTCTTCCAATGTCGTATCTGATGTCGGGATACTTACTTTTCCATTTCGCCAGACACGTGAGATGACGAAATGCTTTTCCGTCAGCGTCATGATATCTTTGATGCTTTTATGATAAATTGCCGGGTTGCATACTTGGAATTCAGCTACGAATGTCAGTGTCTGTCCCATTTCGGCGTTATTCTCTTTCTTTTTATTCTGGAATAAGGCTTTCAGAACGATAATGGCCAGAATAACTCCGATAACTCCCATCGGGTAAGCTACCGCACAGGCCAATGCCATATCCGTGATACTCTTTTCATCTGTAGAATTGATTTGCAGCATGGCTTCTTGAGCAGCACCGAGAGAAGGGGTATTGTTGGCTGCTCCGCATAGTAATCCCATCATGTCAGAAACAGAGATGCCTGTCAGATAATGCAGAAGAATCGTCATGATCAATCCGATAAAGATGACAGCCAAACCTGCTGAATTGAGTAAGACTCCTCCTTTCTTCAGGGAAGAGAAGAAACCGGGACCTACCTGAAGTCCCAACGTATATACGAATACAATCAATCCGAAGTTTTGGGCAAATGTCAACATATCGCTATTGACAACCACTCCAAAATGACTGACCAGGATTCCGGTAAAAAAGACAAAAGTGATACCTAGAGAGACACCTTTATATTTTAGTTTTCCTAAATAAACACCAATGGCACAAACAATGCAGATAACAGCCACCGTCTGTATCATGGTAGGCTGGAGAAATGTTTCTTGTATCCAATTCATATTGAAATGAGCTTTAGGGCTGCAAACTTACATAAACCGAACGGAATATGCGATAAAATCCGTCCTAAAAAACATTTTGGTAGTGAATTTACTTGGTTCTCTCCCAATCTAAGAGCTGTTGTTTACGTTTTGCATTCCATCGATACCCACTCAGACTACCGTCTTTATGCAGAATCCGGTGGCAAGGAATAATCCAGCTGACAGGATTTTTACCGATAGCGGAGGCAACAGCCCGTACAGCTTTCGGACGTCCGACAGTTTGTGCGATTTGTGTATAAGAGGTTGTTTTTCCTTTGTGAACTTGTAGTAGCGCTTTCCAAACTTGTCTTTGTAAATCGGTTCCGCTTAAGCAAACAGAAAGAATAGGAATCTCTGAATTAGTTTCTTGCAGAAGAGACAACAATGTTTGGGGCTGTTGCTGTGTTTCTGGTGACAGCGTAGCTCCAGGCCAGCTATTCTTCAATTCTTCCAATTGTTCTTCGAGGTTATCATCCACAAACGAGAGGTAACAAATCCCATCGGGTACATAAGCTACCAAAATTGTTCCAAACAACGAAGTCGCACATCCATAAGTAATTGTCAAACCATGACAGTAGGCTGATAATTCATCCGGGCGGATTTCTTTTATTTGAATAGAAACGGAATCTTTCATATAGCTTTCAGGTTAAAAATAAACGCAGGTTCAAATCGATTACTGAATGAACCTGCGTTTCTGTCATGAAGAAGATATTTTATTTAATATAAGCTTCCATGAACTTAGCCTTCGGAGAAGGAGAGATAGTTACGGATTTAGCACTTGCCGGAATCAATACCGTCTGACCCTGATGTACGTGGATTTCATATCCGTTATCGTCGGTGATCAGTGCATTACCTTCCATACAAATATATACGACGAATGAATCCAATTCAGCGAAATTACGCGTCATGGTAGCATCCAAATCAATCAGATTTGTTGTGAAGTACTGGCAGTCGGCCAAGTTTACCGTAGCATTAGAATGTGCTTTGTAATGTGTCCGATAGTCAGGATACAAGGTATAATCGATAGCATCTTTTGCCAATTCTGTATGCAATTCGCGTGTATTGCCGTTCTTATCCTTGCGGTTGTAATCATAGATACGGTATGTAATGTTACTTGTCTGCTGGATTTCTGCAATAAAGCAACCTGCACCGATCGCATGAACTCGTCCTGCCGGCAAGAAGAATACATCACCTTCCTGTACATCGTAACGTTTCAGCACGTCCATAATGGTATTGTCTTGTACTCGTTTTACATATTCATCGGCATCAATCTGCTGAGAGAAACCAGAATACAAGAAGGCATTGTTGTTAGCCTTGATGACATACCACATTTCTGTTTTTCCAAATGAGTTATGGCGTGCTTTAGCCAGTTCGTCATTGGGATGTACCTGAATGGACAGATTGTCGCGTGCATCAATGAACTTGATCAATAACGGAAAACGTGTGCCGAAACGTTCCATAACGTGTTCGCCCAATAATTCTTTACCGTATGACTTGATCAATTCGTCGAGAGACTTATCGGCTAATTCTCCTTCGGCAACGATTGAATAATCACCATCCACGTGAGATAATTCCCAACTTTCTCCGATTCCTTCCTGTACAGGAGAAATACCCTTGAACGGGCAGATGTCTGAACCACCCCAAATCACTTTCTTCAGGATGGGTTTAAATGTTAATGGATACAACATATTTATCAATTATTTCTGTTTTTTACTGGTTGCCTTTTTTGTTGTTGTTTTTGTTGCAGTCTTTGTCTTCGAAGCTTTCTTTGTCACCTTTGTTTCTTCCTTGACTGCTTTTTCTTCCTTGGCAGGTTTTACCTTACGCAAAACCATGGCAGAACGTGCCGGGATATACAGTTTTAACCATTCTTTCTTTTCCTTCTTGTAAAGCGGATCGAATAGGGTGAAGTGGTGAACAGAATCGTCATTCAGTCCGAAGCCTCCGAACTTCGGATCGTCTGTATTCAATACGACTTCATATTCCCCTTTAGGTGTCAGGAATCCATAGTCGGTAAACGACTTGTTCGGACTAAAGTTAAAGACAAATACTAAATCTTTACGCATATAAGCCAATATCTGGTCGCCATCGTTATCCCATACTTTTTGTATCGGGGTGTCTTGGAAATTCTTGACACTACGAATCAATTCTACCATTTCCCGGTCAAAGTCTCCCAGATAATGATATTTCAGATCCATATTGTCAACCAAATCCCACTGGCGACGGGCATACTTATACGACCAACCATTTCCTTCGCGCGGGAAATCAATCCATTCCGGATGTCCGAATTCATTTCCCATAAAGTTCAGGTAACCTCCGTTAATGGTTGAAGCCGTTACCAGACGAATCATTTTATGCAAAGCGATACCTCGCTCAACCATAAAGTTATGATCGTCTTTTTGCATGTGCCAATACATATCAGCGTCAATCAGACGGAAAATGATTGTCTTATCGCCCACCAATGCCTGGTCGTGACTTTCGGCATAACTGATCGTCTTTTCGTCGGCCCGGCGATTGGTCGTTTCCCACCAGATAGCCGATGGATGCCAGTCCTCGTCTTTCTTTTCTTTGATCGTCTTGATCCAGAAGTCTGGAATATTCATAGCCATACGGTAGTCGAAACCATATCCGCCGTCTTCAATCTTAGCAGCCAATCCCGGCATACCACTTACTTCTTCAGCGATGGTGATTGCATTTTTGTTGACTTCGTGGATCAATTTGTTGGCCAATGTCAAGTATGCAATCGCATCTCCATCCTGATGTCCGTTGTAATAATCACCGTAGTTACAGAAAGCTTCTCCTAAGCCATGGCTGTAATATAACATAGAAGTGACACCGTCAAAACGGAAACCGTCAAATTTATATTCTTCCATCCAGAACTTGCAGTTTGACAACAAGAAATGGAGTACTTCGTTTTTGCCATAGTCAAAGCACAGAGAATCCCATGCCGGATGTTCACGTTGTCCGTCGCCATGGAAATACAGATTATATGAACCATCGAAACGTCCTAAGCCTTCCACTTCATTCTTTACGGCATGGCTGTGAACGATATCCATGATTACGGCGATACCTTGTTCGTGAGCTTCATCAATTAATTGTTTCAATTCGTCGGGTGTGCCGAAACGGGATGAAGCAGCAAAGAAGCTACTTACATGGTATCCGAATGAACCATAATAAGGATGTTCTTGGATAGCCATGATCTGAATTGCATTGTATCCGTCTTTTACCACACGCGGTAAAACGTTTTTACGGAATTCATTATACGAACCCACCTTTTCTTCGTTAGTACCCATACCGATATGGCATTCGTAGATCATCAACGGAGATGTGTTGGGCTTGAATTTCTTAGTCTTGAATTTATAAGGATTCTCCGGATTCCAGACTTGTGCACTGAATATCTTAGAGTCAGGGTCTTGTACGGCTCGGCGGGTCCATGCAGGAATCCGTTCGCCACATCCACCGTTCCATTCAACCCACAATTTATATAAGTCTTGATGATTTAACTTTTCACTGGGTAGGATAATTTCCCATACACCATTTGCTATACGGGTCAGTTTGTACTCCTCACACTTCTGCCAGTTATTGAATGTACCTATTAGATAGATGGCAGTTGCATTTGGTGCCCATTCCCTGAATATCCATCCTTTGGTGGTCTTGTGTAAGCCGAAATAAAGATAGCCAGATGCAAATTCAGACAAACTCATTTTTCCATTGTTCGTCAAACTTTTCTCTTTGTTCACGACGTATTGATAACGTCCTTCGATGGCGTCTTTATACGGTGTCAGCCACGGGTCATTTTTTATTAGATTTAGAGACTCCATGTTGTTTCAAATTAATTAGTTCATTTGCAAAGATAAAGAAAAATTTGAGGATTATTCGAACTATGGTAAATTTCTTTTATAGACTCTTAGAACCCGTGTATTCTTTTTTATCAGTGTAACCCAAACGAGGTATTTTGCCTTCACTTGGAAGAATATGGATTCTTGAAAATGTTATTTTTTTTGTTGGATAAATGTAATATTGACAGTTTAATTTTGCATCGAATTTATAAAAATAATAAAATATGTTTGGCTTTTATTTGTACTTTTGTCGCTGTTAAAGAAATTCGAAATCAGCAAGTAGGTAAAAATGGGGGAATAAAACAAACTGTTTTTATTAAGGAATGACTTACAATCAAAATGATTAGAGTTTTAATTTGTGTATTTAATGTGATTGTTTCAATAGATTGATTTTATGGAAAATTTGAAAACAATGGCCGTTTTTGCAGCTTATATATGTATTACTGCCATTCCTTGTTCTTTAAATGCAGTTTCAAAAACATCAGTCAGTGGTGTGAATAGTCTTGAGAGCAAGTCTGTATTTGGTATTCTGCAATCCGGAATAACTGTTACTGGAATAGTTGTAGACACTTCAGGTACTCCTGTTGTTGGAGCAAATGTATTGGTTGCTGGAACTACCAATGGGGTAGTGACTGATTTAGATGGGAACTTTTCTTTATCAAATGTAAAGAAAGGAACTTTGTTACAAATCTCTTATATTGGTTATCAGTCTTTTGAAGTGGAAGCAGATAGTAAAATGAAGATTGTTCTGAAAGAGGACTCAGAATTATTGGAAGAAGTTGTTGTTGTCGGTTATGGTACGATGCGACGGAAAGATGTTACGAGTTCTATCTCTACGGTACAGTCAGAAGACTTAAATCAAGGTGTGTATACTGATCCTGCCCAATTGCTACAAGGGAAAGTGGCAGGTTTGACTATTACACAGTCCAGTAATCCTAATCAGTCTTCATCCATTACTTTACGTGGGGCATCTACCTTGCGTGAAGGGGCTGCGATGGAACCTTATTATATCATCGATGGTGTACCAGGAGTAGATCTTTCTTTTGTTTCTCCGGATGATATAGAAACAATTGACGTTTTACGTGATGCTACGGCAACGGCAATTTATGGATCAAAGGCCGCCAACGGTGTTATCATCATTACTACAAAGCGTGGTAAGTCAGGTCGTGCCAATGTAAGTTATAGTGGTTATGTGGCTTTCGATAGAGTGGCCAAGAATATGGATATGATGACGGCTGACGATTTAAGAAACTATGCTGCGGCTAACAATTATATATTGCCTAACGATGAAGGAGCCAATACTGACTGGCAGAAAGAAGTACAACGTACAGGCGTTTCTCATAATCATAATGTGTCTGTCAGTGGTGGAAATGATAAGTCCAACTATAATATCAGTTTGAATTATGTGAATCGTGAAGGTGTGATCTTAGGTTCAAATATGCAGCGTTTTAATGCGCGGGCGTTGGCTCAGTCAAAAGTGTTGAAAGATCATTTGACTTTGTCATTGGGAGTTAATGGAAGTCAGTCTACTCACGATGGATTTGTTATGGAAGGAAATGGAGAGAGTGTTACGGATGCCATGCTTTATTATTCTCCTACTCAGCCTGTCCGGAATGACGATGGATCCTGGTACGAGTCGTTTGGGATTACACAGTATTATAATCCGTTATCACTGATTTATGAAGATACGCAGAAAACCATTGATAAGAATATGATGATTACCGGTAAGGCAGATTTGAATATTCTTAAAGGACTGAACTGGAGTGCCAATTATTCGTATATGACGGATCAGAGTACGTATAGTGAATATCATTCTACAAAATCTCAGTATGTCCGGAACAATGGTCAGGCAACCCGTAATACGTATATGGGTACTAAGAGTGTGTTAGAAACGTATGTCAATTACGATACTACAATAGCCGACCGTCATCGTTTGGGTGTCATGTTGGGATATTCTTGGGAGGAAACCATGACGGATGATGGTTTTGGTCTTACTGTCAAGGATTTTTATAATGATGATGTTACCTATAATAATCTGACTTATGCCAATACGATCGATGGTATAGATGGAGTTGAAAGTAAGGTAAAATCTACATTACGTATGATTTCTTTCTATGGTCGTTTGAATTATGTATTTAATGATAAGTACAGCCTTCAGGCAACTTTACGTCGGGATGGTTCTTCTGCTTTTGGAAAGAACAACCGTTGGGCAACCTTCCCTTCTGTCTCAGCGGCATGGCGGTTGTCTGATGAAGATTTTATCAAAGATCTGAATATATTCGATGATTTGAAGTTTAGAGTAGGTTATGGTGTGAGTGGTAACTCATTAGGCTTTAATGCTTATACGGCTAGAGAAACTTTTGGTGTGTCAGGATGGTTCAGCTATACGGATGCCAATGGAAATACGTCGAATAAGCATACGTTGGCTGCTACCAATAATTCAAATCCTGATTTGAAATGGGAGCGTACAGGTATGTTCAATGTTGGTTTGGATTTTGCATTTTTCAACAGCCGTTTGAATGGTACGATTGAATATTATAACAAACAAACAAGTGATCTGATCTATTATTATCCGGTATCTACGAACCGGTATCCTTTCGATACGATGACGGCCAATGTGGGTGATATCAGTAATAAAGGTATTGAATTAACTATTAATGCGGTTCCAGTTAAGACTCACGATTTTGAATGGAATACGACTTTAAATTTGGCCCATAATAAGAATGTGGCTGAAAAGTTATCGAATGCGACTTTCTCTGTCGATTATCAGGATTTGGCGAGTCCGGGTATAGCTGGTAATAGTGATAAGTACGTACAGCGCCTGATGGAAGGGGCTCCGATCGGACAATTCTATACTTACGAATGGGCAGGTTATACCGAAGATGGTGTTTCTCAGTTTTATGTCCATGATCCGGAAACAGGTGAACGGACCGGTGAAACGACAACTGAATTGAGAGATACAGATCGAACTAAAACAGGCAGTGCACAACCGAAGCTGACTTATGGTTGGAATAATACCTTTAATTATAAGAGATGGTCGTTGAATTTATTCTTCCAAGGTGTATTGGGAAATAAGATATTCAATGCGCTGCGTGCACAGTATAATTCTGTTTCTTTGGTTACTTCTGGTAAAAATGCTTTGAAGGAAGTTATGACCGACCAGTTATTTACAGATGTGAATGCTCAGGTTCCGTCTGATCGTTATTTGGAGAATGGTAGTTACTTACGCTTGGCGACTTTGTCTCTTGCATACAATTTTGGTAATCTGAGTGATTGGGCCAATAATCTGACTCTTTATGCGACTTGTAACAATGTCTTTACAGTAACAGGCTATAAAGGTACTGACCCTGAAGTCTCATTGGGAGGACTGACTCCGGGTATTGACTGGCGTGAAAATTATTATCCGCACACACGTACCTATATGATAGGCTTGAAGGTTAATTTCTAATGTCACATGTATTTTTAATAACTGAAAACGAATAAAAAAATGAATAAGAAAATTCAGATATTGATGACTGCCGGTTTGTTAGGACTGACGGCAAGTTGTACCGATCTTGATGTTGATATTGATTCGCAATATACGGAATATCCTTCGTCATCGGAAGTTGCGGTTGAAGCAAAAATGGCGGATGTATATTATGCTTTTCGCAGTGCCTTAGGTAGTAGCTATAATCAGATTCAGACTTTATCGTCAGACGAAGCAACAGGAATCAGTTTTGATGGTGATTATTATGACGGTGGAACTTACAGCCACACTTCGCTGCACAATTATTTGCCGACAGATGGAGGCTTAAGCTATTGGAGTGATTTGTCGAGTGGCATTACCCGTTGTAATACCGTTATTAAAGATTTTGGAGGGGACGAAGCTGATCCGTCGATTATTGTTCCAGCCCGGGCCATGCGAGCATTCTATCATTTTATTTTAATGGATAGTTTCGGGGATGTTCCTATTTTGGATAAAATACCGGATGAAGATGAAGCTGTTGAACGAAATCCTAGAAAAGAAGTTGCTGAATATATTGAGAATGAGTTGCTTGATTGCCTTCCTTATTTGAATACCAATAGTGATGAATCGACCTACGGAAAACCTAATAAATGGATGGCTGAAGCTTTACTTGTTAAACTGTATATTAATTGGGCGGTATATACATGTGGAGACGTAACGACTTATACCCCCAATCTGACCAATGCTAAATTAACAGATTGCGTGAAGTATTGTGATGATATCATACAGTGTGGTCTCTTTGATCTGAGCGATGAATACCGCCGGAAGTTCTATCCGGACAATGGAGCACAGATCAAGGATTTTATATATGCCATGCCTTTTGATTGTACTTCCGCTCAGGGAATGTATTATGGCCGTTATCGTACATTCCGTCGTATTGATGATGGAAATGGCGGATATTATGGTGGGCAGATGGGTAATTCATGTGCCGGAAATTTTGCTATGAACCATGAATTCTCCGATTTGTTTACTTTAGAAGGGGATCAGCGTAACGATGCTGTTCTGGGTGGTACAGTTTATAAATTTGATGGAGCTACTTACGAACCTACAGATGAAGTATTCCTTTATCAGGGTGCGACTCCATTGGTGTTCTCTAAAACAATTACATTGAAAGCCGAAAATGAACAGTTGAATGTAGGAGCCGATTTTAATGGATGGTCACAAGGATATCGTTCTATTAAATTTTATCCGGATCCGACAGAGTATCGTGAGCATGGACGTAATCAAAGTAATGATGTACCTATTTTCCGTTATGCGGATATTTTGTTGACGAAAGCTGAGGCAATTCTTCGTGGGGCACAGGCGACAAATGGGGATACGCCATTATCTCTTTTCAATCAGATTCGGGATTATGTGAATGCCCCGTTGCTGGAAGTTGTACCGACTTTACAGGATATTCTGGATGAAAGGGGACGTGAGTTCTTTGACGAAAACTGGCGTAGAAATGATATGATCCGTTTTGGAACCTTCGAAAGTGAATATGGCTTTCATAAAAAAGGTTTTCCTACAGCTCGTTTTGATAAGGAATGCCGTATATTGCCCGTCCCTCAAGATGTGTTGAATGCAAATAATAACTGGACGCAGAATCCGGGGTATTAATAGAGGCTGTTTTATTCTAAAATAATTTGCCGGAATAAATTCCTTGAAAGGAGTTTGTTCCGGTATTTTTTTTGTTTTATGCTTACTTGACTTGGTCTCAAAGAAGATAATTTAATCTCAAATCGGAATTCGTGAGAATGGAAATCAAAACTAACGAGAATTAAAAATGAAACTAATGAGATTTGACTTGTATATCCAAAAGTTTGATTTAACATCATATTGTTATTGATTTTTCGTTAATACAAGTATTTAAGTTGTATGTTTAATGATTGATATATTATTTTGCTATTAAATATTCTGTTTTTCTGGAAATAATTGTCGGCTTCTTATAAAATTAGGTCGAAAATAAGTGTTATTTATGTTTTATTGATAGTTGAATGCAAATAGATGTTTGTTATATTTGATTATGTTAATATTGTTTTGCGAATATGAATTGTTAAAATTCAAGGGTTAAAAGTGTTAAAGTGTGATTTTGTTTTGATTCAAAATGATTTGTTATTATTTTTACCGCAGAATTAATAATGAATAATAAAAATATGAACAGCAAAGGTGGTTTTAAACTGGGTAAATAACAGTTTTTAATTTTGTTGATTTTAAATATTGTCGTTAAAATTAGACAAAGAATCCACCGGGTAAATAATTAAATAAGTTCTTAATATTTTATGGAAGCCTTTTCTGATCTGTTGGAAGAATAGCATAGTTCAAACACAACTGTGTCTGTTTTAAGATTGAAAAGTCTGAGGAGAAGGCAGAAATAAGAAAATTACTGTAAACTTGAGAAATGAATTGGTTGTTAGGCCTGCTTCTAATTGGTTTCAAAAGAATAAGTTGTGTTTGAACTATGCTATTCTTCCAACAGATCAG
>ENA-ORUB01003711-ORUB01003711.1-human-gut-metagenome-genome-assembly--contig:-NODE-3711-length-12515-cov-6.605618_pt1 | contig 12515 bp, 10 predicted proteins | sample MGYA00241918_ERZ509200 | MGnify/ENA primary metagenome ERZ509200 (study PRJEB26280, sample SAMEA2338853) | human gut metagenome | biome: human gut; feature: human-associated habitat; material: faeces... | reverse complement strand
TCCAGTGCGTTGTGGCCTGGTGCGTTGCAGCGGGGCTGTATCAGCTCCTGCTGCTGATCGCCTGACGCATGGGGTGGCTGGAATGGGTCGTGCTGGCGCTGCTGGCGGCATGGCTGGCCGTGTCGCTTTGGCGCATGCTGCACCACCGCGGCTGCTGCGGCTGCTGCGGAGACTGCACGCACTGCCGGACGTCCTGCAGAAAAGACAGATAAAGGGGGATGCGGCCGCATCCCCTTTTGCTTTGACATCCGGCGGAAGATGTGCTATACTTTCCCAGTATTGGCATAGAATCGAACAGATAACCGGAAAGAAGGTTTTTCATGAATTTTATCGAATGGCTGAAGGTCATCTTGCTCGGCATCGTGGAGGGCATCACGGAATGGCTCCCCATCAGCAGCACGGGCCACCTGATCCTGACGGACGCCATCTGGCCGCTGCAGCAGTCTGATGCGTTCAAGGAGATGTTCAACGTCGTCATCCAGCTCGGCGCGATCCTTGCTGTTGTGGTGCTCTACTGGAGCAAGCTCTGGCCCTTCCACCGTAAGCGCATCCCGCAGCGCTCGTGGTTCGCCCAGCAGAGCACGAACGGCTTCGTGGGCGGCCTGCAGCGCTTCGGCGACCGTTATTGCTGCATGGACAAGATCGTCATGTGGCTGAAGATCGCGGTGTCCTGCCTGCCTGCCATGCTCATCGGCCTGCCTCTGAACGATTGGCTCGACAAGCACTTTTATAACCCGACCGTCGTGGCCCTGATGCTGCTGCTCTATGGCGCCGGCTTCCTGTTCGTCGAGCGGTATAACCGCAGCCGCAAGCCGCGCGTGAATTCCATCGCGGCGCTGCGCTGGTCGGATGCGCTGCTCATCGGCGTGTTCCAGGTGCTCGCGCTCATCCCCGGCACGTCGCGCTCCGGTGCGACCATTCTCGGCGGCATCCTCATCGGCACGTCGCGCGAGGTCGCCGCGGAATACACGTTCTTCCTCGCCGTGCCCGTGATGTTCGGCGCGTCGCTGCTGAAGATCGTGAAATTCGGCACGATCAGCGGCACGGAGCTTGGCGTGCTGCTCGTCGGCATGGCGGTCGCCTTCGGCGTGTCCATCCTCGCCATCCGCTTCCTCATGGGCTATATCCGCAAGCACGATTTCACGGCATTTGGCTGGTATCGCATCGGCCTCGGCCTTCTCGTGCTGCTGTACTTCTATGTGATCCGCTGATATCAAGCGGGACCGCCTCACAAAGAGAGGCGGTCCCGGTATTTATATGTACTTGATTTCGAGGCTGCCGAAGCTGAGATCGGCATCCAGCAGGATCTGTGCTTCAGGATGCTCACAGGGCGTCCCGCGCTGGTTGAGGCTGGCCGCCGTCGTATCCTTCCCGGAGACCGTGACGGCGAAGCGGTCCGGCACGAGCAGCGTCAGGCTGCCGAAATTCGTCTCAACGGTCAGCGGGCAGTTGTCCTGCACGGCCTCGCAGCCGGACAGATCGACGGTGAAGTCTCCGAAGCTCGTCTCGATCCTGCCGCTGCGCAGGAGCGGTGTCACGACCGGCACACGGCAGGAGCCAAAGCTCAGCTCGCAGCTCAGGTGGCCGTTATCGCAGCGCGTGTCCTGCGTGAATTTCCCGCCGTAGGAGGCGCGCACATGGTGCTGCTTCCGCCTGCGGCCGCAGAAATAATCGACCAGCAGGCTCACGCCCCACAGCAGCAGAAAGACCGGGATCAGGACGCTCCAGCGGAAGCCGATGGACAGAAAGCCGAATGCGGTCAGCAGCGAATAGCCGCCCACGAGCATCAGGCCGATGCTGAAGCAGGAGAAGCGGTGCGTCAGCATGCTCAGACCGCCCAGCAACAGGGCGGATGTCCAGAGGATCGTCCAGACGGATACATCGAATTTTCCCAGCGCATTGACAAGAAACAGCGCACCGATGGCGAGGACGTAGATCGCGAACCACAGCCCACTGCGTGCGGCGCTGCCGATGGTGTAATCCAGAATGTGTTCCTTCTCCTCCGGCTTGATGACCTCTGCCTCGTGTACGCGCTCCTCCTTCGGTGGTGTGCGGCCGAGCAGCTCATCCACGCTGATGCCGAAGATGGAGGCAAGCTCCGGCAGAATGGTGATGTCGGGGCAGGAGAGGTTGTTCTCCCATTTGCTCACCGCCTGTGCGCTCACGCCGACGCGCTGCGCCAGCTGCTCCTGCGTCATGCCCAGCCGCTTGCGGTGATAGGCAATGCGCTTTCCAAGCGTTCCCTGTTCCATTGTGGTTTCCCTCCTTCATGTTCTGGCATTACCATATCATGAATTGGCCGAAAAAGCTATCATCCGGTCGTTCATTTTGCAAAAAACCGCCGCTCAACTTCCGGTTGAGCGGCGGTTGTGCCTTTCAAAACGACAATGCCCGGCGCTTTCGCGCCGGACATTGGAGAAATCAGGTTTACATCTTCTCGGACTCAGCGATCTCCTTCAGGGCATCCTTGCGGCTGAAGTTCGCGCGGCCCTTCTCATCGAAGCCCATGAACTTGACCCACGTCATGTCGCCGACGTTCAGAACGTCCTCGACCTTTTCGACGCGGCGGTTTTCGAGCTTGGAGATGTGGACCATGCCGTCGTGGCCCGGAGCGATCTCGACGAACGCGCCGATCGGCAGGATGCGGACGACTTTGCCGTAGTACAGGGCGCCGACCTCGGGAACAAAGCAGATATCGTCGATCATCTTCTTGGCAGCGTAGCCGGCTGCAGGATCGACGGCGGCAATAAAGACATTGCCTTCGTCATCGATGTCGACCTTGGCGCCGGTGTCGGCACAGATCTTCTGGATGGTCTTGCCGCCGGAGCCGATGACCTCACGGATCTTCTCGACGGGGATCTTCATGGAGATCATCTTCGGAGCGTACTCGGAGACGTCCGCGCGCGGCTCGGAGATGCAGGGGAGCATGACCTTGTCCAGAATTTCAAGACGGGCCTTGCGGCAGCGCTCAAGGGCGTCGGCAATGATCTCCATCGTCAGGCCCTTGTTCTTCAGGTCCATCTGAATGGCCGTAACGCCTTCCGTCGTACCGGCGACCTTGAAGTCCATCTCGCCGTGGAAGTCTTCCACGCCCTGGATGTCCGTGAACGTGCGCCATGCGCCGGTCTCCTGATCGGAGATGAGGCCGCAGGAAATGCCGGCGACCGGGCGCTTGATGGGAACACCGGCGTCCATCAGTGCCAGCGTGGAGCCGCAGATGGAGGCCTGCGACGTCGAGCCGTTGGAGGACAGGACCTCGGAGACGACACGGATGGCATACGGGAACTCCTCAACGCTCGGGATCACAGGCAGCAGGGCCTTCTCGGCGAGGGAGCCATGGCCGATCTCGCGGCGGGAGGTGGAGCGGCTTGCTCTGGCCTCGCCGGTGGAGAACGACGGGAAGTTGTAGTGGTGGATATAGCGCTTCGTCTCTTCCGGATAGATGGTGTCGAGCTTCTGCGCGGCGGACAGTGTGTTGAGCGTGCAGATGGACAGGACCTGCGTCTGGCCTCTGGAGAACAGGCCGGAGCCGTGGACGCGCGGCAGAACGCCGACCTCGGCGTCGAGCGGGCGGATCTCGTCCATCTGGCGGCCGTCGACGCGCTTGCCCTCGAGCAGCCACTTCTTGACGACCTTCTTCTGCATCTTATACAGGCAGACCTCGATGTTGACGTCGAAGTCCTCATACTTTTCGGCGAACTTGTCGGCGAAATCGCGGCGGGCCGCGGTCAGGCGCTCCTCGCGGACGTTCTTGTCGTCGGTGTCGAGGGCATATTCGATCTGGTTCATGCCATAGGCGCACAGATCGTCGAGCAGGTCGTGGTTGACGGCTGCCTTTTCAAACGTGAACTTCGGCTTGCCAATGGTCTCGACGATGGTGTTGATGAACTTCACGACCTCCATGTTCGTCTCATGGGCGATGCGGATGCACTCGAGCACGATGTTCTCCGGGGCTTCCTTGGCCTCGGTCTCGATCATGACGACCTTCTCGAACGTAGAGGCGATGCACACGAAGCACTCGGAGGCGCTGCGCTGCTCGGCAGAGGGGTTGATGACGTACTGGCCGCCGACATAGGCGACGTTCGTCGTTGCGATCGGGCCATTCCAGGGGACGTCGGAGCAGGCCACAGAGATGGAAGCGCCCAGAGAGGCGACGATCTCAACGGGGTTCTCGTAGTCGTTGGCAAGGACGGTGCAGGTCACGACGACATCGTTGCGCAGCTCATCGTCGAAGAGCGGGCGCATCGGACGGTCGATGATGCGGCTGTTGAGGATGCCGCGCTCGGAGGGCTTGCCCTCGCGGCGGTTGAAGCTGCCGGGGATGCGGCCGACGGCGTACATTCTCTCCTCGAACTCGATGGTCAGCGGGAAATAGTCGATGCCGGGCTTGGGATCCGGGGAGCAGGTGACGGTCGTGAGCACGACGGTGTCGCCGTAGCGGCAGATGCACTCGGCGTCGGCCAGCTCTGCGACCTTGCCGGTCTCGACGGTAAAGGGACGGCCGCCGATGGAAGTCTCAAACACATGGTGGTTGGGATACTGTTTTCTGGTGATCATGGTTTATCCTCCTGTCAGAATGAAGTTCCACGGGAGGTTTAGCACTTGAAGCCGCGGCCAAACGTGTGCTCGGCAGCGCCTTCAACTGCTAAACTTCGCTCCCGTGTGCGGGGAAATGCGGGGATGGGGAAATCGTGAAAATGGGCGGACCGCTGGCGGGCCGCCCATTGTTCGTGATTACTTACGGATGCCCAGACGAGCGATGATGGCGCGATAGCGGTTGATGTCCTTCTTGGCCAGGTAGTCGAGCAGGCTGCGGCGCTTGCCGACCATCATGAGAAGGCCGCGGCGGGAGTGATTGTCGTGCTTGTGCTCACGCAGATGCTCGGTCAGCTCGTTGATGCGGGCGGTCAGGATCGCGATCTGGACCTCGGGGGAACCGGTGTCGCCCTCATGGGTCGCATACTCGGCGATGATAGCGGTTTTCTTTTCCTTCTGGATCATGGGAATACTCCACCTTTCAAAATATTATCCAACGGCTAAGTCCGGGCGGGCGGAATGCTCCTTCCGGAGCGGTCTCCCAGAACTGAGCGCGTGGATGTACCGGCAAAATTACCAGCCGTAATATCGTAGCATAGAATGACGGAAAAGTAAAGGATTATTTTTCGTCCGCGTCGCTTTTCTGCGGGATCCCGGCGCTTTCCGGCGCGCGGAAATCCAGTGTGATGGAGGCAAGCTCCGTCTGCAGAGGGTGATAGCGCACACCTGCGGCGTCCAGCATGCGCTTTGAGGCACGGATGTTGGCCGTTTCGGCGTATTTGTCGGAAAAATAGATGATCTCCCGGATGCCGCTCTGGATGATGGCCTTGGCACACTCATTGCATGGGAACAGGGCCACATACAGCCGCGCGCCGCGCAGCACACGGCCGCCTGCATTCAGAATGGCGTTCAGCTCCGCGTGGACGACATAGGGATACTTTGTCTCCGCGCCCTCGCGCTCCCACGGAAAAACGTCGTCGCTGCAGCAGCAGGGCAGGCCGTTATAACCGGTAGAGAGAATGATGTTCTCCGGCGAGACGATGCAGGCGCCGACCTGCGTGTTCGGGTCCTTGCTGCGGCGGGCGGCCAGCAGGGCTACGCCCATGAAATACTCATCCCAGGAAATGTAGTCGGTTCGTTTCATCGCGGCTCCTTTCGGACGGGTCAGGCGAGAAAGCGCAGGGCCTTCACGCCGGTCAGGGCGAGCGTCACGAGCAGACCGGCAATGAGCACGCCGGCATAGATGGCGGGCAGGGCGCGCTTCAGCCGCATCTCCATCAGCGCGGCGACGAGGGCGCCGGTCCAGGCGCCGGTGCCGGGCAGGGGAATGGCGACAAGGATGCACAGACCGACCAGCTCGGATTTGCGCACACGGCTGCTCTTGCGGTCGGCGCGGCGCTCCAGCGAAACGGCAAGACGGCCGAGGCGGGGATAGCGCTTCATCCAGTGCAGGATCTTCCGCACGAACAGCAGCAGGAACGGGACGGGCAGCATATTGCCCAGCGCGCTTGCGGCGAAGGCCAGCCAGGGATCCAGTCCCTGCGAGATGCCATAGGGGATGCCGCCGCGCAGCTCCACGACCGGCAGCAGCGAAATGAGGAACGTCATCACGCATTTGCCAAGGACGGTGCCGAACAGCCAATCGATCATCGTTTCAGCTCACCTTTCAGAAATGTATCCTCAGTATAGCATACGACGCGCCCGATTGCAAGAAGAATGCCTGACGGAAGTCAGGCATTGCAGACTGTCAAAAAACTGCTTGGCCGAAAGTCTCGGAGGGAAGGATCGTGTGAAAGGAAACCGTCAGGGTTTCCTTTCGCGTTCCATCCCCCGCCGCAGCGGCAGAATTGCAAAATAATGCTACAAAAATGGATTTTGCAATTCTGAAAGCAGCTTGGCGAAAAAGTCACGGAGGGACTTTTTTGGCAAGCTGGACTGCCTGACCGAAGTCAGGCAGTGCTGTTACGGCAGCGCATGGACGAAGATGCCGATGTTGCGGCGATAAATTTCGTCGAACTGGGAAAGCGGCAGCGGATTCGCGCCGAGACCGGCCTCGATCGTATAGCCGGGGCGGCGGAAGTCCTGCAGGAACCAGTCCTTATAGCCCGCAAAGCCCGAGGCGAACGGCGTGTCCTCCAGCCGGTAGCCGCTGACTCGCGCCAGCCGCTCGCCGAGCTCCTGTGCACCGGGCGGCGCATAGTCCTGAAAGCGCCAGTAGATCTCTTCTCCCTGTGTGTGATAGGACAGCGTGACGTCCGGCCGGATGGCCTGAGTCAGAGCTGCCATGGCCGCCGTCTCCGGCTGGTCGAGCGGCGAGGCCCCGACATAGTCCCGAGGGGCCGGGCCGGTGAAGCCGAGCGCGAATTTGTTTGTGCGCGCCTGCTCCCAGCCCGCGGGGTAGTTCAGATTGAGGTCCGTCCCCGTCAGATTCGCCTTCCAGCCGCCCGGGAACGGAATTTCCGGGAAGCCTGCCGCGATGCGCTGCGCTGCCTGATACTGTTGGCTGCCCGTCCGGATGGCCCCCGTGACGAGGTCGACGCCGTCCGGGTTCACCATTGGCACGAGCCACAGCGTTGTGCGCCGCCAGAGCTGCTGGGCATCCATGCCGAGGATGCGCCCCTCCGTCGCCACGGCATAGGCGTATTGCTCCAGAAACAGCAGCAGGACCGGTGTTGTGATCCACTCGTTCGCGTGGTGGCTGGCGTTATAGAGCGCACAGCGCGGCCCCTGCCCGATGCGCAGGGCCGTGACGGGCCTGCCCCACGCCGTCCGGGCAATGCATTTCTGTGACAGGAACGGATAGCGCACGAGAAGTCCCTGCACGCAGATCTGCAGCAGCTCCGATGAAAACGGGACGTCCGTCGGCACGACGGGGAAGCCGTAGGGCACGTTCAGATATTGCCCCGGAATGAGCAGATTTGGGTTCTGGTTCGGATTGGCCGTCAGCATGGCGCGGACGGATGTGCCGCGCGCCGTGGCGATGCGGTAATAGGTGTCGCCGGGCTTGATCATATAGCGTTCATAGCCCAGCAGCAGCGGCGTGAGCCGCTGCATGGTCAGAATATCCTCCTGTCCGGACGGATACAGGCCCTCGCGCCGCTGGAATTCCTCCAGATCGGCGGCACCCGCCCGCCGCAGGGCAAGCTCGGTCAAGCGCATAGAAAATTCCCCCTCCGGGACATATCTATGCCGGAGGGGGAACATTCATGTGCAGCTTGTCAAAATAAGCTCCTTCGAACCTTCTCTCCGAAACTTTCGGCCGGGCGGTATTTTCGACAGTCCGGCAGTCGCTTCAGGAGTTCTCTTCCGGGGCCTCGGGAGTTTCGTTGTCCGCAAAGTCCTCTTCTTCCGCAGCGGGCTCGGTTTCCGGCTCCGTCTCGGGCTTGGCCTCGGGTTCGGCTTCGTCCTCAGGCTGCTCACCAGCAAGCTTGGCCTTCGCGGCTTCCAGCTCCTGACGCAGGCGGTTGATGCGGCGGAACGACTGGGAGATGCGCTCACACAGCGGGTCGTACTCGGCGTCATCCGGCTCTTCATCCGTGACGTAGTCCTTGTAGTAGACCTTACCAAGCTGCGTGTAGCAGCGGCGGATCTTGTCCTGCTCCGCCAGAATGGCGAACTTCTTCTTGGAGATCAGCGCGACGAGACGCGCGGTCTGGGCTGCGCCGGCCGCAACGTGGACGGCCTTGCACTTCAGGGTTTCCATGGTTTCCTTCATAAAAGCTCACTCCTTTGATTCTTCGGATGATTCGGTTTCCTCAGATACTCCGTCCTCCGGCTCAGATGCTGCATCTTCCGGTTCGGCGGTCTCCTCCGGCTGCGCCTCTGCGGCCTTGGCAGCTTCTGCCGCTGCCACGCGGTTGACCTGCATCTTTGCGGGATCGTGTCTGACAAAGATGGCCTGATACAGCAGGATGCCGAGCGACAGCAGCATGGTCACGGCTGCGAGCAGCTGGCTGACACGGACCGGGCCGAGCCACAGGCTGTCCGTGCGCAGACCCTCGATGACCATGCGTCCTGCGCCGTACCATGCGAGATATGCAAGGAACATCTGACCGTCGAATTTGCGCTTCTTTGACAGGAAGTGCAGCACGACAAAGCCGGTCAGGTTCCAGACGGACTCATAGAGGAACGTCGGGTGGAAATACTGCAGCGCACCGTTCTCAACCAGGCCCATGCGCAGGAAGCAGGTCGTCGTGCCGCCGTGGGCCTCTCGGTTGAAGAAGTTGCCCCAGCGGCCGATGGCCTGCCCGAGCAGCAGACCGATGCCGGTCAGGTCGAGGAAGGGAAAAATTTTGAGCTTCCGAACACGGGTATAGATCAGCATGCCGAGCACCGCGCCGATGACGCCGCCGTAGATGGCAAGACCGCCGCTGCGGATATCGAGGAAGCGATACCACGGGATGCCGGGGCCGAAGAACTGGTCCCACTCGAAGATGACATAGTACAGGCGCGCACCGACGATGGCGGACGGCAGGCAAATGAGCACGAGATTGAGAATGTCGTCCTGCGTGACGCCGAACTGCTTTGCCCGGCGCAGGCAGTACGTCACGGCGAGCAGCACGCCGATGGCAATGATGACGCCGTAGAATTTGATCTCGAAGTTTGTTCCCGGAATGCTGAAGCCGTCGGGCGGATTAATGCCCTCAATGCCGAGCCCGGGGAAGCTGATGGGACTGGTTAAGAAGATGTTCATGCGGATTCCTCACTTTCATTGGGAAGAATGATGCTGAGCGCGGCGCGCTCCGGGCGGATGACCTGCCGGATGAATTGCAGCACGTCCTCGGGCGTGACGGAGGCATAGGCCTCCGGGAAGGAGAAGTAATCCACGCCGTCGAAGTGGTAGGCACACATACGGTAGCACACACTTTCAAAGCTGTCAAGGTCGCGGGTGCGGCGGCCGAGCGACGAACGGATGAGCCGGTCAAACAGCGCGCGGTCAAAGCCCTCGCGGGACAGGCGCTGCGCCTCGTCCAGAATGGCGCGGAGCACGGCGTCCGGGTCGCGGCTGTCGCCGCCCGCGCTGAACAGGCAGGCATCGCGCACGCTCTCATATCCGGCGGAAAAGTCCGAATTGATGAGGCCCTCGTCATACAGACGCGTGTAGAGCGCCGAGGATTCTCCTACGAGGATTTCGGCAGCCAGATCGCCGATGATCTCGCGGCGCATGGACTCCAGCCCGCGGGCGGGCGGCTCACATTTGAAGCCGAGGCAGAACGTCGGCATGGCGATCTCCATATGCCGGACCGTGCGCTGCGTCGGGCAGGTCATGGCCTCGGCCGGGCCGTAGTCCCGCACGGGGACCGGCTCTGCATGGGCGTTTGCGGACTCCGCACGGGCGATCTCCTCCACCAGCGCAGGGTCGACATCGCCCGTCACGCAGAGCATGAGATTTGCGGGCGCGTAGAATGCCGCGTGGCAGTCCTGCAGGACCTGCGGGGTGATCTCGCCGATGGATTCGACCGTTCCGGCGATTGGAACGCGGATGGGGTGATGCGCGAACATCGCGCCGAACAGGTCCTCATAGGCGCGGGAGTCGGCGCTGTCCTCATACATGCGGATCTCCTGGGCGATGATGCCGCGCTCCTTTTCCACGCTCTCCGCCGGGAACCACGGCGTGAGCACCATGCGCAGCAGAATACGGAGATTTTCGGCGAACTGCTCGGTGCAGTCGAAATAATAGGCCGTCATGGCATAGCCGGTGAAGGCGTTCGGATAGCCGCCGTGGGCCGCGAAGAGGTTCATCGCGTTGTCCTCCGGCAGATCGAACATCTTGTGCTCCAGATAGTGCGCCACGCCGTCTGGCGTGCGGCAGGGGATGCCGCCGCGCGTGAAGGACGTGTCGACGGAGCCGTAGTCCACGCCGAGGAAGGCGTAGCTGCGGGCAAAGCCGGGCTTCGGGACGACGCGGAGGAGCAGACCGTTTTCAAGCCGCTGCTCCCAATAGCGCTCACCGAGGCGCGGGAATTCATGCAGTGTCATGCTTCGTCTCCCTTCAGGAAATAGATCGTGTCCGTGGTGATGCGCCGTGCTGCGCGCACGACATCCCCGACCGTCAGGGCGGGGAGCTTCTGCAGCATGGTCTCGGGGTCGTCGCACGGCTCGATGGACATGCCGATATACCAGTCGTCGAGCGCGGCAGGCGTGTCCAGCCCGGCGCGGACGGCGGAGATCAGCGAGCGGCGGGCGGATTCCAGCTCCTCCGGTGTGATCTCGCCGCGGCGGCAGGCGTCCAGCTCGGCCAGAATGGCGTCGCGTGCCGTTTCATACTGATCAAACGAGATACCGGACGACACGATCATCAGACCCTTGAACTTCTCAACGGCGGATGAGGCATAGTAGCACAGTGAGCGCTTTTCGCGGACATTCACGAACAGCTTGCTCGTCACGCCGCTGCCGTAGACGGAGTTGAGCAGCACGAGGGCGGGATAGTCCGGGTCAGAGGCGGTGATGCCGGTGCGCATGCCGATGACGAGCTTGCCCTGCGTGACATCCATGGACTCCGTAACCTCGCGCACGGTCTCCGCACTGCGGCGCACGACCGTCGGCGGGGGAGAGACGGGGTCACGCTCCAGTCCGTCAAACAGCGGACGGAACAGGGCGGCGGCCTCCTGCGGCGTGCGGCGGCCTGCGTAGAACAGCATGATGGGAGCGGTGCGCAGCACCGTGCGCCAGTGCGCCGTCAGGGCCTCCGGCGTGATGGCGGCGACGTCCTCAGCATAGCCGAGGCGGGGGATGCTGGCGGCTTCGCCCTCGCACATGATCCGGCGCATGCGCATGGCGGCATAGACGCGCTTGTCATTCTGCGCGGACTCGATGGCGTGGATCAGGTTCTGCTTTTCGCTTTCAACATAGCGGGCGTTCAGCAGGCCGTTTTCCAGCGCGGGATGGAACAGAATGTCGCGGAAAAACTCCACCATCGGGGCAAAGACGGTCTCGCCCGCCGGGAGGAAGGCCTCTTCAATAAAATCAGCGTAAAAGCCGGTCAGCTTCGTTTCGCCGCGCAGGCGGACGAGCGTGCCGAGCGTTGCGCCGTACAGCTCGTCAAGGCGCATCGAGATGGCGCGCATATCCGGCCAGCGCTCCGAGCCGCGCAGCAGCACGCTCGGCAGCAGAGCATCGAGCGGGGCGGCGGCCCGTGTGTGCGGGCGCATCAGGTTGAAGCTAAAGCAGCCGGACTTGAATTTCTCGGTCTGCACGGCCAGCAGGGTAACGCCTGCGGCCAGCTCGATCGTTTCGATCATGGGCATTCATCCTTTTTCAGCATGTTTGCCTTTATTATACACGTTTTTCCCGGAAATGAAAGAGCCGCAAAAAGATTTCGCTTGTTATTCCGGGCGGAATCCTGTAGAATAGGGAGAAGTGATTTGTATTTTGGAGGGATGAATATGGAGCAGTGGCTTGAAGTGACCATCCGAACGGCATCCGGCGGCATCGATCTTCTGTGCGCCGAGCTGACGGAGGCCGGGTTTGACAGCTTCGTCATCGATGACAGCGAACAGTTCCGCCAGTTCCTCGACGGCGCGCGCGCCTATTGGGATTATGTGGATGAAAAGCTTGCCGCGCGCATGCGCGACCTGTCGCAGGTGCGCCTGTACCTGCCTGAGGAAACTGCGGAGGCTCAGCTTGCAGAGCTGCGCGCCCTGCTCGCGGAGCTGCCCGGCCGCTATCCGGCCTGTGAATTCGGCCCGCTGACGCTGGCGCTCGACCGCATCCCGGACGAGGACTGGGCCAATTCCTGGAAACAGAACTACCGCCCCCTGCCAGTGGGTGAGCGCCTGCTCGTCGTTCCGCAGTGGATGACGGTCGACGACCTGCAGGGCCGTCTGCCCGTGATCCTCGATCTCGGCCTGACGTTCGGCACGGGCGAGCATGCCTCGACGCAGCTTTGCATGCGCGCGCTCGAGTCGCTCCTCCACGGCGGAGAGCGCGTGGCAGACCTCGGCAGCGGCAGCGGCATCCTTTCCGTCAGCGCCCTGCGG
>ENA-ORUB01003695-ORUB01003695.1-human-gut-metagenome-genome-assembly--contig:-NODE-3695-length-12557-cov-2.390098_pt1 | contig 12557 bp, 10 predicted proteins | sample MGYA00241918_ERZ509200 | MGnify/ENA primary metagenome ERZ509200 (study PRJEB26280, sample SAMEA2338853) | human gut metagenome | biome: human gut; feature: human-associated habitat; material: faeces... | reverse complement strand
GCAGCAGCACCGACGACCCGAGCGATTTGCCGTGTTGCGGCGGCACCGAAACGATCAGCCTGCGGATTTGTCCGTGCGCGAAGCGGTCGAGCGTATTGTAGTAAGTGCGATGGAACGGGGTCAGGCGGATCGCCGGCTGGCAGACCCGCGCGAAATCGCATAGCGAGCGGCGGGCGAGTTCCGCCGCTGCCTGTCGTTTTGAAAGCAGCATAGATCGGTATGGTTAAGACGAAAAGTTACGGGGGCGGTTTCCATTTTACCGGAGTCGGATTCGGTCGTACTCCGGAGTAAATTTCGGACGGGTACGACCGGTTCGTCAGAGTTCCGACAATCCCGAAATTTCACGGAGCGCCTGTTCGGACAGTCCCGACAGGTCGGGACGGTCGTCGTCCGCAGTGTCGTTGTCCGGAGGACTGCCCGTGTCGGCAGCGGATTTTGCGCGCCATCGTTGCGGATCGAGGTTCGACAGCGCGAATGTGATCGCCGCCAGGTCGGGGGCGACCTGCTTGCGGGTGATCGTTTCGTTTTTGATTCGTTTGTTGCCGTCTCCGTCGTATTCGTAGGTCGTCTTGACCTCTTTCAGCAGGTAGCCCCGGATTCGTTTTTCGAGGCTTTTCAGGGCTTTGGGGTATAACGTGGAGGATGCCTTTTCCTGCCGGGCCGGGGCGGGAGCCCCTGCGGAAACGGACGAAACGGAAGCTTTTTCGGAATCGGTCATGGTTTTTCGGTTTGTGCCGGGAAGCGCGTCGGGCGCCGATGCGCTTCCCGTACTTGTTTCCGGGTCGGAGCGCCGGGGCGGTCGCGCGACCGGGATGCGTTTCCCGCCGGACCTGTACGCCGGACCTGTCATGTTCATAAGGCAGGATCTCCGATGTTTAGAACCGGCTTTCGAGGAATCGGTTCAGGGTGTTCCAACTGAAATCGCTTTGCTGCTCCCCATCGATCAGGGCGATGTCGTAGTTCCACCACACCGGGAGTACCGAGAGGATGATTCCGGTTTCCGGGGCGCGGCAAATGATCAGCGTACAGGTCAGCGAGGAATAGAATTCGTCGGTGTCGTATTCGACGGTGCCGTTAAAAAAATCTTTTTCCCGAATTTTTTCCAATAGAAGTTCCGCAATTTCTTCGTAAATTTGTTTGGTGATCGTGATCATAATTCTTGCAGTTTTGAATACAAAGATTAAATAAGAACGGTTCGAAATGGATTATACAATTTTTGAATCTAATATTTGAATTTGGAAAGCTTGTAATAGTCTTTATATCAATTTCTATTTGAATTTTGTGTAAAACTGTTTAACTTTGCAGTACAAATATAAGTTCAATATTTTAATAAAACACATTTTTGCCTGAAAAAATGCAAAAAAATAACGATATCCGTATTTTGTGCGACCGGCTGCGTATGATTCGCTCTGAATTGTCGATGACTCAAGAAGATATGGCCCGTATCATAGGGATCGGTAAAAGCGCGTTGTCGATGATCGAAACCGGAAGGGCGTCGTTGTCGGAACGAAACCGCAATATTTTGATTCAAACATTGAATGTCAATCCGGAATGGCTTGAAACGGGAGCCATGTTCAACGAGCAGTTCCCCGAGCGGACTTTCCTGAAGGGGAGCGACCGCCCGGTCGGATCGCAGAGCGTGCCGCTGTACAACGTGGAGGGGACGGCGGGCCTCGTTCCGCTATTTCTGGACAAGGCGTCCCGGCAGCCGGTGGATTACATCCACATTCCGAATCTGCCGAAGTGCGACGGGGCGATTTATGTCGTAGGCGACAGCATGTATCCGTTGCTCAAAAGCGGCGATATCGTGCTGTACAAGCAGTTGAACGACATCAACGACATTTTCTGGGGCGATATGTACCTGCTTTCGATCGACATCGACGGCGAGGAGTACATTACGGTCAAATATATCCAGAAGTCCGACAAGGAGGGGTGCGTCAGACTGGTGAGCCAGAATGTCCATCATGCCGACAAGGACGTCGAAATATCCAGAATCCGTGCGCTGGCTTTCGTGAAAGCCAGCATACGGATGAACTCGATCCGGTAACTAACCTAAATTTATAGCGATATGAACGTAAAGATAGCTCCGCGGTGGAAAGATCTGATCGGAGCGGAGTTTGAGAAACCCTATTTCGAGCAGCTTGCCGCGTTCGTCAAACAGGAATATGCCACGAGGCAGGTTTTTCCCGCCGGGAAAAATATTTTCCGGGCGTTCGATAAGTGCGATCCGGACGATCTGAAGGTCGTGATTATCGGGCAGGACCCTTATCACGGCGTCGGGCAGGCCAACGGCCTGTGTTTCTCTGTAAACGACGGGGTGCAGTTTCCGCCGTCGCTGGTCAATATTTTCCAGGAGGTGAACGCCGATACGGGGACGCCGGTTCCGCAGAGCGGCAACCTCCGAACAGGGTGTGTTGCTGTTGAACGCCGTGTTGACGGTGCGCGCCCACGAGGCGACTTCGCATGCCGGAAAAGGGTGGGAGCAGTTTACCGATGCCGTCGTACAGGCTATCGCGCGGCAAAAACAGGGGATTGTCTACATGCTGTGGGGGTCTTACGCCCAGCGTAAGGCGTCGATGGTCGATCCGCAGCGGAATTGTATCCTGAAGACCGTGCATCCGTCCCCGCTGTCGGCTTACCGGGGCTTTTTCGGGTGCCGTCATTTCAGTCAGGCGAATCAATACCTGCAAAGTATCGGAAGGACACCGATCCGCTGGTAGCGGGTACGAACGAATTAATTCATAAAGTGGCTTACGGGACCGGAGGCTCCTGCATGGTCGTTAAGGACGGACCGATTTATCTGTACTACACTTATTGCGGCGACGGCATCGTTTACGACATTCGTTTGGCTACGGCCGATGCGAACGATCCGAATTGGCCTGCCGCGCTGACCGAATGAAAAGCGCCCGGATCGTTCCTGTATGAACGTCCGGGCGTTTGATTCGGTGAATCGTCCTATTCCCACTCGATCGTTGCGGGCGGTTTCGAACTGATGTCGTAAACGACGCGATTGATTCCTTTTACGCGGTTGATGATGTCGTTCGAGACTTTAGCGAGAAAATCGTAGGGCAGGTGTACCCAGTCGGCGGTCATGCCGTCCGTCGAGGTGACCGCGCGCAGCGCTACGCAGTTTTCATAAGTGCGTTCGTCGCCCATCACGCCGACCGACTGAACCGGCAGCAGCATCACGCCCGCCTGCCAGACCTGATCGTACAGTCCCGACTCTTTCAGTCCGTCGATAAAGATTTTATCGGCTTCTTGCAGGATACGGACTTTCTCGGCCGTCACTTCGCCGAGGATACGGATGCCGAGTCCCGGCCCCGGGAACGGATGGCGCCCGAGGATATCCGCCGGAACGTTCAACTGGCGTCCCACGCGGCGTACTTCGTCCTTGAACAGCAGTCGCAGCGGTTCGACGATTTTGAGGTTCATCTTTTCGGGCAGCCCCCCTACGTTGTGGTGCGATTTGATCGTCGCCGACGGGCCGTTGACCGAGATCGATTCGATCACGTCGGGATAGATCGTTCCCTGGGCGAGCCACTTCACGTCGGTCAGTTTCTGCGCCTCGGCGTCGAATACTTCGATGAAATCGCGGCCGATAATCTTCCGTTTCTTTTCCGGGTCGGTCACGCCGGCCAGGTCGGCGAGGAATTTATCGCCGGCCCGTACGCCGATTACGTTCAGTCCCATCGACTCGTAGGATTTCAGCACCGATTCGAATTCGTCTTTGCGAAGCAGGCCCATATCGACGAAGATGCAGACCAACTGATCGCCTACCGCTTTGTGCAGCAGTTCGGCCGCCACCGACGAATCGACGCCGCCGGAGAGTCCCAGCAATACCTTGTCGCCTTTGATCTTGTCGCGCAGTTCGCGGACGGTCGATTCGATGAACGAGTCGGGCGTCCACTGTTGGCGGCAGCCGCAGATATCCACGACGAAATGTTTCAGCAGTTGTTTGCCTTCGGTCGAATGGTACACTTCCGGGTGAAACTGGATGCCCCAGGTCTGTTCGCCTTCGATCTGGAAGGCGGCGACCGGAACGGTGTCCGTGCTGGCGATGATGCGGTAGTTTTCCGGAATCTTCACGATCGTATCTCCATGCGACATCCATACTTGCGTCTTGTCCGAAAGGCCTGCGATCAGCGGGTTGTTCGCAACGACTTTCGATAGTATCGCGCGTCCGTATTCCCTTGTGGCCGATGGTCTTACCTCGCCGCCGAATTGTTGTGACAGGTACTGGGCCCCGTAGCAGACGCCCAGCATCGGAAGGCGTCCCTTGATCGCCGACAGGTCTGCCTGAGGCGCCTGGGCGTCCCGTACCGAATAAGGACTTCCGGAGAGGATCACTCCTCTGACCGATTCGTCCGGCTGAGGGAAGTGGTTGTACGGATGGATTTCGCAATAGACGTTCAGCTCGCGCACGCGGCGTGCGATCAGCTGCGTGTACTGTGAACCGAAATCGAGAATCAAGATTTTTTCCTGCATATTCTGTTAGATGTGTTTTTCGTGCGTTTAGCGGATCTGCGCTCCGGCCTGCCGTTCGAATTCGCGGATCAGATTGCCCATCGTCCGGTCGATCACTTGGTCAGTCAGCGTTTTTTCACGGTCTTCGAGGACGAAACTCAGCGCGTACGATTTTTTGCCTTCCGGCAGCTTGTCGCCCTCGTATACGTCGAACAGCGATACGCTCTTCAATAGTTTTTTCTCGGTCGCGAAAGCAATCCTGCGCAGTTGCGCGAAGTTGACGCTCTTGTCCACGAGCAGTGCCAGGTCGCGTTTCACTTCCGGGTATTTTGGCAGTTCGTTGACCGTGACCGTATGGTTTCGGGTCAGTTTGACCAGCGCGTCGAAATTCAGTTCGAGGTAATAAACGTCCGCTTTAACGTCGAACAGGTTGCGGATCTTCCGCGACACGACGCCCATTTCGAGCAGCGGTTGTTTGCCGTTGAATTTGCAGCGGACCGCTTCGGCATACAGGTCGCTGTCGAGCGGTTCGGTGGTCGCGTCGTTCAGGTCGACACCGAATTTTTTCAGCACTTTTTCAGCCGCGCTCCGTAGCGTGTAAAAAGTGCTCGGCTGCGATTGAACGTTCCACGAAGCCGCGTGGTCTGCGCCGGTTATGGTCATCGAAACCATTGCCCGCTGGCTGTACGGCGCGAGCCCTCCCTCTTCGGCTTTTGCCGGATCGTAAGAGTAGCAGTTGCCGAATTCGTAGATTCTCAGGTCTCCGTTGCGGCGGTTGACGTTCAGTTGGATCGCCTCCATTGCGTTGAACAACAGTGTTTGACGCATTACGCTCAGGTCGTTGCTGAGCGGGTTGAGAATCTGCACGCAGTTTTCGGCTTTGTAGGCCGATAAGTTTTCGTAATAGGCCGCTTTAGTCAGCGAATTACTCATAATCTCTAAAAATCCGTTGGCGCTCAGCGTATCGGAGAGCATGTTGATCAGCTTGTCGCGGTTCGGCTTCGGAGCGTAGGAGAGCGTCGAGTTGACGTGCATCGGGATCTCTACGTTGTCGTAGCCGTGAATTCGCAGGATGTCTTCCACGAGGTCGGCCTCGCGCCGCACGTCGACGCGGTAAGGCAGTACGCAGACCTGCCATGCGCCGTCGCGTTCCGATTCGATCGTCACGCCGAGCGCGTCGATGATTTTCCGGACGGTCGTCTCCGGGATCGCTTTGCCGATCAGCCGGACGATCCGGTCGTACGACACCTCGAACCGGAACGGCTCGATCCGCACCGGGTAGATGTCGGTTACGGCCGAAGTAACGACGCCTCCGGCCAGTTCGCGGATCAGCAGCGCGGCGCGCTTGAGCGCGTAAGGCGTCATGTCCGGGTCGATTCCGCGTTCGTAGCGGAACGACGCGTCGGTACTCAGTCCGTGGCGTTTGGCCGTTTTGCGGATCCAGACAGGGTTGAAATAGGCGCTCTCGATAAATACTTCGGTCGTCGAGTCCGATACGCCCGAGTCGAGTCCGCCGAACACGCCGGCGATACACATCGGCCCTTCGGCGTTGCAGATCATCAGGTCTTCGGCCGACAGTTTGCGTTCCACACCGTCCAGCGTAACGAACGGCGTCCCTTCCGGGCAGGTTCTCACGACGATTTTGTCTCCTTTGATTTTCGCCGCGTCGAATGCGTGCAACGGTTGTCCGGTTTCGTGCAAAATGAAGTTCGTGATGTCGACCACGTTGTTTTTCGGGTTAATGCCGATAGCTCGCAGGCGTTGTTGTAACCAGTCCGGCGAAGGCGCGATTTTGATTCCGGTCATCGTTACGCCCATGTAACGCGGCGCGGCTTCGGAATCGGCTACCTCCACGGCGATGGTTTTCGAATCGTTGTCCCGGCCGAACGCGTCGACCGCAGGCAGGATCAGTTCGTGCGGGATGTCGTTGGCCTTCAGGTAGACGGCCAGGTCGCGCGCTACGCCGTAGTGCGACATCGCGTCGGCCCGGTTCGGCGTCAGGCCGATTTCGAGCAGGTAATCGTCTTCCAATTGGAAATATTCTTTCGCCGGAGTTCCCGCTTTCACGTCGGCCGGCAGTACGATGATTCCTTCGTGGCTCGTTCCCACGCCGATCTCGTCTTCGGCGCACAGCATACCGAACGATTCGACGCCGCGGATTTTACTTTTTTTGATCTTGAAGCCGTTCTCTTCGCCGGTCGGATACAGCATGGCGTTGATCGTCGCTACGACCACTTTCTGTCCGGCCGCTACGTTCGGCGCGCCGCATACGATCTGGGTCGGCTGCCCGTCGCCGAGGTCGACCGTCGTTACGTGCAGTTTGTCGGCGTCCGGGTGTTTGTCGCAGGTCAGCACTTCGCCGACGACCAGTCCGGCGAGTCCCCCGCGGATCGATTCCGCTTTTTCGAATCCCTCGACTTCGAGTCCGATCTGGGTCAGCGTCCGGGAGATCTGTTCGGCGTTCAGGTCGGTTTTGATATAGGCTTTCAGCCAGTTCAATGAAATTTTCATCGTTCTATCTTGTTTTCCTTTATAATTTGTCGTCGATTGTTTCGGGCAGTCGGGCTTTCCTCCGGAAATCGGCCGGTGTTCCGGTCGCCTGAAATAGGTGCGAAAGTTACGAAAAGTTTTACAAAGTATCTAATTTCAGCGGGTACGCCCGGCGATAAATGCGGATAATTCGTATCGGACGGCGGCGGCTCATTCCTTATCTTCACAAGCTCCGGCAGCGATACCGGGTTCCGTCGTCACCGAGGTGCTTCCGAACGGAAAATCGCACATCAAAAAATAAAGCGCTATGAATGAGCGCTTTATTCGGTAGTTTATAAAAATATGTTTTTATAGTTTATCGCTGTATACGGCTCCGGGCAGATCCTGCAGATTGTAGCGCGATGCCATCGCCATGCCGTAAGCCCCTGCCGAACGCAGCGTCAGCAGGTCTCCGCGCGAGGTGACCGGCAGTTCGACGTCGCGGCCGAAAATATCCGACGATTCGCAGATCGGGCCGCCGATCGTATATTTTTCGCTCCCGGTCGCGGAAGTCAGGTTTTCGATCTTGTGTTTCGCGCCGTACAGGGCCGGCCGGATCAGGTCGGTCATTCCTGCGTCGACGATCACGATCTTCGTACCGGCCGACGTTTCTTTGTTGTAAAGCGCGCGCGTAATCAATTCGCCGCACTGCGCGACCAGCGAGCGGCCCAGTTCGAAATGCACGGTCTGGCCTTCGTCGATTTTCAGGTTGCGGTGGAAGATGTCGAAATAGGTTTCGAAGTCGGGCATCGGTTCCCGGTCGGGGTCGTCGTAGTCGATGCCGAGTCCGCCGCCCATGTTGAGGTGTTTCAAAACGATGCCCTTTTCGCGGAACCACTCCTTGATGTCGAATACCCGTTTGCTGAACGTTTCGAACACCTGCATATCGCGGATCTGCGAGCCGATGTGGAAGTGCAGCCCGACGATTTCGAGGTTTGCGAGTTTTTCGAGCGAAGCGATCGCCGCGTCGATTTCGTCGTACGAGATGCCGAATTTGTTATCCGCTTTGCCGGTGGTGATGTAGCGGTGCGTTTTCGGATCGACATCGGGGTTGATCCGAAGCGCGATTCGCGCCTTTTTGCCCATTCGTCCGGCGATTTCGTTGATGACTTGCAATTCGTGCAACGATTCGCAGTTGAACGAGAAGATTTCCTGGCCGAGCGCGTATTCGATCTCCCGGTCGGTTTTGCCGACGCCGGCGAATACGATCTCCGATGCCGCAAACCCGTTTTCGACGGCCATCCGCACCTCGTTGCCGCTGACGCAGTCCATGCCCATGCCGGCGCGGCGCACGGCTTCGACGATGCGCGGGTCGAAGTTCGATTTCAGCGCGTAATGTATTTTATAGCCGTAACGCGATGACGCTTCGGTCGCCTTGTTCAGTGTGCGGTTTAGCAGTTCCATGTCGTAAAAATAGAACGGCGTGGGCAGTTCCGCTAACTGTTTGATGTAATTTCGTGCGCTCATAATTATTCGAAAAGTCCGTCGTTAAGGGATTGCAAGGTTTGTTTCTTGTATTCGGTGCTGATCAGCATCGCCAGGCTGCGGTGGCTTGCCCCGTACGAGATCATTTTGATCGGAATCGACTGGACGCTTTTGAAAACGCTGGCGGCCAGTCCCGCGTCGCCGTGTTCCATTCGTCCGACGACGCACACGATCGAATTGTTGCGTTCGATCTCGATCGTGCCGAGCTTTTCGAGTTCGGCGACGATTTCGTCGATGTGCTTGTCGTTGTCGACCGTCAGCGATACGGCCACTTCGGACGTGGTAATCATGTCGATCGGCGTGCGGTACTGTTCGAAAATCTCGAATACCTTACGCAGGAAGCCGTAGGCCATCAGCATACGCGCCGAGTGGATACGGATCACGGTGATTCCGTCTTTGGCGGCCACCGCGTGGAACGATTTCGAATCGTCGTCGCGGTCGGAAATCGTCGTGCCCGGGGCTTTCGGGTCCATCGTATTTTTCAGCAGCACGGCGATCCCTTTGTCTTTGCAGGGCTGTATGGTCGCCGGGTGCAGGATCTTCGCCCCGAAGTAAGCCAGTTCGGCCGCCTCGTCGAAGCTCATGTTTCGGATCGGGTGGGTGTGGTCGACGATGCGCGGATCGTTGTTGTGCATTCCGTCGATGTCGGTCCATATCTGCACTTCGTTCGCGTCGATCGCCGCGCCCATCAGCGCCGCGCTGTAATCGCTGCCGCCGCGTCCGAGGTTGTCGATTTCGCTTCGGTTGTTCGTACAGATGAAACCCTGCGCCACATAGAAAGTATCCTGGTCGGCCGCTACCGGAGCCAGCGCTTCCCTCAGACGGCAAGTATCTACTTTCCCGTCTTCGTCGGTCACCATGAAGTCGGGCGAGTTTAGGCATACGGCCTTCATGCCGGTTTCGTTCAGGTACAGCGTGAAAATCGCCGAGGTCAGTAGTTCGCCCTGCGCGATGATCGTGCGTTCGGAAGTGTATTCGCGGAATGCGCCGACTTCGCTGCGAATCAGTTCGAAGGCGGCTTTCATCCGTCCGAGGGCCTCTTCTCGGTGCGCGCCGAGCACCCCGTCGATGCAGGTCGTATATTTATCGGTCAGCATCGCGAGCTGGCTTTCCACCGTGTCCCGGTCTCCGGCTGCGGCTGCCGCCACGATCTTCACCAGAGCGTCGGTCGTGCCCGACATCGCCGACAGCACCGTGATCCTCGCTCTTTCGTGACGGACTACTTCGGCTACTTTCTTCATATTCGCGGCCGAACCCACCGACGTGCCTCCGAATTTCAACACTTTAATCATAAAAAACAATCAATAAGTTGTAAAATCAAACAAGAATTTATTTTTCGCACAAAAATAGAATGAATTGTTTGTTTTTATCGGGTAATTTTATTTTTTTTGCAACAAAGCGGGTCGGAGTAAAAAATTAGACACGGCCCGGGCAGGGAAGCGTCCTGTGCGGCGACGGATCCGGTTGGTATTGTCACACAAAAAATAACGATATGCTCACGATTCCGAATGCGGTCGAAGAGGTGATCAAAAAGAAGCCTTTTCTGGAAGGCGCGCTCGTCGAAGGATTGGTCAATCTTTCGGCGTTGGCCCGGCAACTGAAGCCCGAAATAGAGAAAAAAGTAGGAAAGGAGGTAAACGACAGCGCCGTCATCATGGCGCTGAACAGGCTGGTTCCGCGTCTGGAGTTGATGTCGGCGATGAAGTTCAAAAAGGTGGTCGAAAACATCGGGGACATCATCGTGCGCTCGAACCTGGCCGATTACGCTTTCGTCAACTCCCCGACCCTTTACGAACGGCAGGCCAAGCTGCTCGACCGCGTGCGGGCGATGAAGGACGTGTTTTGCACTTTTTCGCAGGGGATCTACGAGACGACCCTCGTCGTGAGCAGTTCGATCGTCAAGTTGGTGGACGAAATTTTCGCCGAAGAGACCGAGATCGCCAAAACCGAGAACCTTTCGTCGATTACGGTGAAGCTGCCGGCCGAAAACACCATCTGTCCGGGCGTCTATTACTATATTTTCAAGGAGCTGGCGTGGGACAATATCAATATTGCGGAGGTAATCAGTACGACCAACGAGTTTACCGTCGTGATCGGCGACGAGGACATTCACCGGGCATTTACGATCCTGATGGAGGCCAAACGTCAGGTCGGCGTCTGAATGATTCCGTTTTCGGCGAATAAGGCGAATAATATAAAAAGGTCTGGACGGTAAGCGAACGGACTGATTGTTCCGAAGTTTTCGGGCCGGGAATGCGCCGGTGGCGACGTTTTGCGTTATTTTAGGATGTAAATATGTATCTGCAAGAGGATTGCGGGGCCATAAAAAAGTGAACTTTTTCACGAATTTCCGATGATTCTCATTACGAAGTTGTATATTTGTAAAATTAGTTATAGCAGATTAATTTATTCACACGGACAAGGATGGTCAGGGAAGAGCAATTGCTGAAAAGAATTCAGGAACTGGAAACGGAAAACGAGAAGCTTCGCACACAACTGAATCGTCGTACTTCCGGCGCCGTTGATGGCGCCGCTGAACAAACCCGGGCCAAATACGCGGATCGGATATTGGATACCTTGCCCGATATGATGACGGTGTGGACCAATTCGGGGGTTATTACGGATCTGATTTCGTCCGAAGAGACCAATCATGTGGGCGTTCCGTCCGAACGGTTCATCGGGATGAATATCCGGGAGCTGTTGCCGGAGGAGGCTTATCGAAACGTGCGGGCCAATCTGGATCACGTGCTCGAAACGAAAAGAGGTTCTACCGGGCGGCACGACCTGACCGTGGACGGCGAACTCCGGCATTACGAAAACCGGATCTGGCCGCTCGACCGGGACAAAGTGTTGTGTATGTGCCGGGATATCACCGAGGCGGTGCGTACCCAAAAGGCGATGAACGACGCCAACAAGCGGATGAAGCTGATCGAGCAGGTGGTTTCGCTCGGGTATTGGTTCTATTATTCGAAAACCAACGAATTTTATGCCCCGGATATCCTGCCGGTACTGCTGGAACGGGAGAGCGGAGCCGATTCTGTGAATGCCGATTACTATTTCGAGCATTTCGTCCATCCGGACGACCGTGAAAAAGCGCGCCAGTTGCTGCATTATAATCCGGAGCTGGGAGAAAAAGATTACATCGAGTTTCGGATCGTTACCGACGACAAAGTCAAATACCTGCGTCACCGGGTTCTTCGGGAGTCCGTCGAAAAAGGACATCGCGTCGTCGAGGGGTACGTGCAAGACGTAACGCCGATTATCGAGCGTTACCATGAACTGGAAATCCTGAAATATGCGGTGAATAATGCCAGCGAAGAGATTTTCTGCTGTTCGCTGGACGGCATGTTCCGTTTTGCCAACCGGACGTTCCTGTCGCACCACCGGATTACGGACGACGTCGCGAAATATAGTCTGAACGATCTCAAAGAGGGACAGTATGCTCCGGACGGTTTCGAGGCCCTGGTCGATAGGTTGCGGCGGAACGGCGGAGTGTTGCAGAATACGTGCTCCTACGAATTGCCCGACGGCGAGTCGATCACGATGGAGTCGATGGTTTACCTGTTGGACGATTCGTTTTCGGATCAGAAGGTCGTCTGGTTTTTCTGCCGGGACGTTACCGAGCGAGTCAGACAAGGGAACGAGTTGAAAGAACTGAACCGGCTGATGGAAGCGATTCTCGATAATATCCCGGTATACCTGTTCGTGAAAGATCCGAACAACGAGTTCCGTTATCTGTACTGGAACCAGTCGTTCGTCAAGCATTCGGGAATCCCGGCTTCGCAGGTGATCGGGAAGACCGATTTCGAAATTTTTCCGAATCCGGCCGATGCGGCTCATTTCCAGCGCGACGATCTCGAATTGTTGAAGCGGGGCGAGTTGCCGCCTTTCGAAGAGGAGTATTCCGTCGTAACCGGCCAGAAGCGGATCGTCAATACGGTGAAGATGCTGGTTCCGGTCGAGGAACGCAAGCTGCCGCTGCTGATGGTGCTGATGTTCCTGGTCCTGTCTGTCGGCACCAATTTGGGCGGATCCTATATGATGCGCTCCATCATCAACAATTTCATCTGGTCCGGCTG
>ENA-ORUB01003690-ORUB01003690.1-human-gut-metagenome-genome-assembly--contig:-NODE-3690-length-12570-cov-15.126888_pt1 | contig 12570 bp, 7 predicted proteins | sample MGYA00241918_ERZ509200 | MGnify/ENA primary metagenome ERZ509200 (study PRJEB26280, sample SAMEA2338853) | human gut metagenome | biome: human gut; feature: human-associated habitat; material: faeces... | reverse complement strand
AGTATGTTGGTAAGGATCCAATCGTGGTTATTCCTGATGAAATAGATGGAAAGAAAGTTGTTGGATTTGAATCTGCTTTTACACTTAATAATAATATAGTTGCAGTGAAAATAGGAAACAATGTTCAGGAAGTTGAAAAATCAGCTTTCTCAGGATGTAAAAAATTAAAATATGTGGTAATGGGAGATTCTGTAAAAACAATAGGTGGCAGAATGTTTGCTCAAACAAATCTTCAGGAGTTGGTACTGAATGATGGGTTACAAAAAATTGGACAAGATGATAGTAACAATGTTTTTGCGCCTCCATCAAGTAACTGTGGAATGGATTTAAAAATTCCAGAAAGTGTTACCGAATTGCATGTTGCTGAATTCAATCTTATTGGAAAATCGGGCTCTTATGCTGAACAGTATGCAAATGAACATGCCGATGCAGGGGTTACATTCACAGCAGAATAATTTACAATATGTCAATTAATTAAATATTAATACTATCATAGGAAGTCGCCATGCTATATTAGTAGTGTGGTGGCTTTTTTGTTAAAATAGAAAATTATTAAATTGAAATGAGTAAATATTATTATTACATTAACAAATAGTAAAGTAATTATTGACAAACAGTAATTGAAGTAGGAAAATAGTATATATGAAAATCTATATTTAAAGGGAGAATATCATGAGAAAACGTATAAAGGATGAAAGAGGAGCTATTGTTGTTGAGGCAACGATTTCGTTTACTACCTTTATTTTCCTGTTGTACATCATCTATTCGATAGTTGATATATGCTACATACAGGCAAAGATGAGCATAGCGTTAAACAGTGCGGCGACAGATATCTCGCAGTACTCCTATCTGTATTATAAGTTTGGTATTGATTCGGTGGACAATGCGGCAAGCAATGCGGCTTCAAGCAGTAGGGCATTGGCAAAGGATACATTAAAGGGTATGGATGAGCTAATGACGGGAATATCGGATATGGATAGCAGTTTGTCAGATATAGAGAATGGCTCTTCTGATTTTGAAAGTCTAATGACCGCTTATGATGTGACAAAGGGTGGAGCATCAGATTTGGCTGCCAATATTAATGACTATGGAGATGCTTTGGCAGAAGATCCTATGGGCTTTGTAAAGGGTATGGGTATGCTTGCATTGAATGAGGGTTCGTCTGCAGGCAAGTCATATCTGGCACAGTCTATGGGAAGAGCTTTTATGAAGAAGAATCTTAAGGATTCAAATGGTGGGGATGTCAACGCTTTTTTGAAACAGTATCATGTAAAGGATGGTCTGGATGGGCTTTCGTTTGCTGGCACGGAGTTCTTGGTATCAACGGATGGCAAATCAAGTAATGCCCTAAGGTTGACTTGCTCATATGATGTGAAGGTTGTCAATCTGCTTAATACAGATATCACCATCAGATTTTGTCAGAGTGCATCAACCGATGTGTGGGGCAAGGGAGTTAGTGCGAAAAAACAGGTGGATTAGGAATTATGAAAACAAATGATATTTTAATGATACTCATTTCAATTATTCTATGTGGAGTGAGTATCTATATACTGATCAGAAATAAAGAAAAAAAGAGTAAAAAGCTTATTGTCTATTGTATTATAGGTATGTTTCTTGTCATGATAGATGCTTGTATGCTTCAGTTCTTTTATCACGATAATGCAATTTACAAGAATTTTAGGATGATAGCACTTCTTTCAATTATGGCATCTGTTGCATATGTTGATTTCACGGAGCTAAGGATTCCAAATGAATATATTATTACAGGACTTGTATACTGGGTGTTAAGTATATTTGTTGAGCTGATATGTGGCAGTCAGTTTATTGTTGCCAATATCATTTCTTCGCTTATTGCAGCGGCAGCCCTGTTTATAGCTTCTTTGCTTTGCAAGATATGTATCAGGGGTTCAATTGGCGCCGGGGATATAAAGCTGTTTGTGGTTATGGGGCTATTGCTTGGACTTGATGGAATATGGAGCGCTATATTTTTATCTCTCGTTTTATCATTTATCACAGCAATTTATTTTCTTATTACAAAAAGAAAAGGCAAAAAGGATGCAATGGCATTTGGTCCGGCTCTTGCTATAGGAACATGGTTATCAATATTTTTGACTGGAATGTAGAGGATATACAATGAAGAATTATAAATTTTTAGTACCTATATTGCTTGTAGCATTGTTAGGAGGATCTGTATATAAAACATATAGTGACAGAGAAAAAATTAATAAACAATATGATAATGATATAACTCAGGCCAGACAGAATAGGAAGCTTGAGGTTTATGTGAATGCAGAGGAGGACTATCTTGATGCCTTAAAGCTTAAAGATTCAGCGAAGCTTCGGGCAGAGCTGGGAGAGATGTATATAGAAGCGGAGGATTTAAGAACAGCTGCCAAATGGGGAGAGTCTCTCATAAGTGAATATCCCAAGGAACAGGTGGGATATGAGTTTTTGATTCAGGTGTATTTGGAGCAGAAAGACTATGCCTCATGTTTCAGGATAAAGGATGAAGCGGATGGACTGAAAATTTCATCAAAGAAGATTGAAGAGATTATTTCAGATATCAAATATGAGTATTATCTCGAAGGTGAATATGCACAGGTAGAGGAGTTCAGTAATGGCTATGCAGCAGTAAAGAAAGAAAAAAAGTGGGGCTATCTGAACAGCAAAGGACATCGTGTAATAGAATCCGAATTTGAAGAGGCGGGAGCGTTTGCTAAAGAGGTTGCACCTGTTATAGATGACAAAGGCAGGGCATTTTATATAGACAACGAGGGCAACAGAAAGATAGTCATTGATTTTGTCGACAATATTGAGAAACTGGGATATATGTCAATGGATAATATTTTTCCTGTAAATGATGGCAAAAAATGGAGCCTGTACAGTTTGGACAGCAAGAAAAAGATAGCTGGTGACTATGATGAGGTTTCAGCCATGGGAAATGGAGTAGCAGCTGTCAAGTCTGGTAATAAATGGAGTCTTATTGATACCAAGGGAAAGAAAGTAACAAAAGATAAATATGATTCGGTTGTTATGGACAGTAAAGGAATAGTATGTAGAAACGATAGGGTATTTGCAAAGCAGAATGGATATTATTATTTATTTGATTCTAAAGGCAATAAGGTTGTAAAAACTAAATTTGATGATGCACGGCTATTTGCAGATGATGGATATGCCGCAGTATGTGTGGACGGCAAATGGGGATTTGTTGATAAGGATGGTAAACAGATGATTAAGCCTCAATTTAATGAGGCTCATAGCTTTTCAAACGGATTGGCGGCCGTTAGATTTACAAATGGCTGGGGCTATGTGGATGAAAAGGGTAATAAAGTCATTGCGACAGGATTTGATGATGCGTGCGATTTCAATGAACAGGGCAAGACATTTGTTAAGATGGATGATAAATGGCAGGTTTTGACACTATATTTATACAATCATGAATCATAGAACAAAGGAGACAAAGGCATGAGTTTTACATATGAAAATCAAGGAAACAATACTTATCTGGTATATAAAATAGGAGCTTCGGATAACGTGGATACAATGAGCCTTGGAATGATTACTAATAATAAGATAGATGGAATTGTTCCGACTCTGTTCACCCAGTCAGATACTGATAGATTTATTAAATATAATATTTCTGCAAAAGTGTCAGCAAAAGAGTTTTTATCAGGAGTTGTAAATAAGAAGAGATTACTAGGTGTGTTTATCAGCGTATTAAAGGCAATTAAATCAACAGAGGAATATATGATTGATGCGAGAAGCCTGTTGATTGATTTGGAACATATCTATGTTGATGTGTCAAAGTGTGATGCAATGCTGGTATGTCTTCCTTTGGTCAGACAGAATGAGTCTGTTAATATTCCTATGTTTTTTAAGCAGATAATGTTTAGTACACAGTTTGACCAAAATGAGAATTGCGATTATGTTGCACAGATTATTAATTATCTGAATAGTACACCTGTATTTTCTGGGGATGCTTTTGAAAAGCTCCTGATGGATATAGATGCTGATAATTTAAATATTGCAGCTTCAAAGGCTGTTGTTGGTCAGCAAAAACCGGTTCAACCACAGAGCCAGTCACAGAGTCAGCAGCCTAAACCTATGCAGCCTGCTATGAATCAGCTAAAGAATACACAGGTACAGACAAATATGCCATCTCAGGGGAAAATGCAATCACAGCGTGAAACACAATCTGCAAATAATGTGGTACAGCCTAATCAGGTGAATTTTGCAGTACCTAATATGAATCCACAAAACCAGAATAGAATTAATAATAATGTGCAGATGGGGACGAATATTTCAGGTACATATGTGGAAACAACCAGTGAGAAGCAGATGTCCATGTTTGGACTTTTGACACATTACAGTAAAGAAAATAAGCAGATTTACGAAAGACAAAAAGCCCAAAGAAAGGCTCAAAAGGAAGCAGAAAAAAACGGAGCAGCAATGCCTGGTCAAAATGTGAAGGCATCAAATGCTTCATTTGCCATCCCAGGCCAGCCACAACAGCAGCGTCCACAGTCTGCACAGCCACAACCTGTAATGCCACAGCAACCTCAACAACAATTCGCACAGCCACAGCGACAGTTCACTCAGTCGAATCAGTCGCAGCGTCAGTTTGCACAGCCACAACCGATGCCACAGGCACAGCAAAAGCCGGTGCAACAGGTTCAGCCACAGCCGGTGCAGAATCAAAATACAAATACAGGCATGACCGGAAATCCATCAGTTCCACCACAGATTTTGGAGAACATGACAAAGGCCGGTAATTTTGGAGAGACTACAGTGCTTGGAGTCGGTTCAGAGGCTGGAGAGACCACTGTTTTGGGAGCATCACAGGCTCAGATTATTAAGCCTTATCTGCTTAGAATAAAGAATAATGAGAGAATAGAACTCAACAAGCCGGTATTTAGAATAGGAAAAGAAAGAAGCTATGTGGATTATTTTGTGAGTGACAATACAGCGGTCAGCAGAAGCCACGCAAATATCATTAACAAGGACAATGAGTTTTATATTGTTGATACCAATTCAACAAACCATACATATGTGAATGGTTCAATGATTCAGAGCAATGTGGAGACTAAAATCGAGCATGGAACGAAAATCAGACTGGCGAATGAGGATTTTGAATTTTTCATGTACTAGTAAACAAAAATCACAGGTTAAATATTACATATATTGAGGAAATGGTATGGATTACGAAATTGCAGCCCAGACAGATGTGGGAACAGTCAAGAGAACAAATCAGGACAGCATAATGATGAAACGTATTTTTACCAATCTTGGGAATATGGTTTTTGCGGTATTGTGTGACGGTATGGGAGGTCTTGCGAAGGGTGAGCTTGCCAGTGCTACGGTTATAAGAGCATTTGATAAGTGGGTCAATGATGATCTGCAGATGATTTGTCAGAATGGACCCGGATATATTAAGGATTCTGTAATAAGGGCACAGTGGGAGAGTATAGTAGCAAATCAGAATCAAAAAATCAAACAGTATGGAGCAGGTCAGGGCGTTAATCTTGGAACCACTGTAGTAGCACTTCTTGTCACTGACAGGAGATACTATCTGATGAATGTTGGGGATTCAAGAGCATATCTTGTAAATGATAAGCTCATACAGCTTACAAAGGATCAGACGTTTGTAGGTAGAGAGATAGAGCTGGGTCATATGACAATAGAGCAGGCTAAAACAGACCCACGCAGAAATGTACTTTTACAGTGTGTGGGTGCTTCTGAGATTGTTAATCCTGACATGTTTTTTGGAGATGTGCAAAGTGGTACGGAGTTTCTGCTTTGTTCGGATGGTTTCAGACACGAGATTACATCTGATGAGATTTATCAGGCAATCAGACCATCATTTATGACAAACAGGGATGTGATGAATAGGCAGCTTCGTTCTCTGATAGAACTCAACATGCAGCGTAGGGAGAGAGACAATATCACAGCAGCGCTGATTAAGGTACAGTAGGAGGAAAGTTTATGCTTGAGATTGGTTCTCTTGTTGATGGAAAATACAAGATACTGAATGAAGTGGGCCATGGTGGAATGAGTATCGTCTACCTGGCTATGAACGAAAAAGCAAATAAGCAGTGGGCTATTAAAGAGGTACGAAAAGACGGTGTAAAGGATTTTGAGGTTGTGAAGCAGAGTCTTGTGGCTGAGACAGACATGCTAAAAAAACTTAATCATCCTTATCTGCCGGATATTGTGGACGTCATAGAGGATGACGACAGATTCCTGATTGTCATGGATTACATACAGGGAAATTCACTTAGCAAGGCTATTGAAGAGTATGGCGCATTGCCTCAGGATGATGTGATTCATTGGGCTAAGCAGCTGTGCGATGTACTTGGATATCTGCATTCACAGAATCCACCTATCATATATCGTGACATGAAGCCTGCCAATATTATGCTTAAACCTGATGGCAATATCACTCTTATTGATTTTGGAACAGCAAGAGAGTTTAAAGAAAAAAATCTGGCTGATACGACATGTCTCGGAACTATGGGATATGCAGCTCCGGAGCAGTTTGGAGGAATGGGACAGACGGATGGCATGACAGATATTTATTGTCTTGGTGCTACACTATATCATCTGGTTACAGGAAAGAACCCATGTGAGCCACCTTATGAAATCAGGCCGATCAGAGAGATAAACCCAAGTCTGTCAGGTGGTCTTGAAAGAATCATTTTAAAGTGTACACAGCCTAATCCGGCTAACAGATATCAGAATGCGGCAGAGCTGATGTATGCTCTTGAGCACTATGATGAGATAGATGATATATATAGAAAAAAACAAAAAAGAAAGCTTGCAGCTTTTATCACTACATCGGTAATTACAGTGATTTTGGGAGCAACCTCTATATGGGGATATGTTTCAGCCGAGAATAAAAAAAGTGAAAACTATGATAACATTCTGAAAACGGCAGGTACTTATGAGGACTATTACAATGCAATAATTACAGACCCTACCAGGACAGATGCATATCTGAAGCTGAATGATATGCTTACAAGTGATTTTGTATTGGACAAGGATGAGGCAAACATACTTGCAAAGATACAGGTCGGACTGGATAGAAAAAACAGTGACGGATATTCGCAGACGTATGATGTGCTTTCGGATTTGAAAAAGAAAAATCCTGACGGATATCAGGAGGTCTGCTACCAGTATGGTGAGAGCTTTCTTTTCTACTATGATATAAATGTGGAAAAGGACAGATATGCCAATGCCACCAAGTGGTACAAGGATGCTGTGCAGAAATATCCTGTTGCACAGATATATTGTGATATCTCCGATTGTCTGGATCTCATAAGCCAGTATGGTGGAGCAAAGGTTAAGCAGACAGAGAAGATGTATGAAGAGTATGCAAATCTTTGGAAAAAAGTTACAGAGCTGGAAAAGGAATCTGAACAGTTTGACAGTGTGGATTCAAAGCTTCAGGTGTGGAATGAAGTAGATGATATTGTAAACAACAATATTTCTCCTCTTTTGGAGGTGACATCAAAGGATGATGTGATTGCACTTTTGGATGCTATATCAGACAGTTCGACTAAGGTTGACAAATCGGTTATTGCAGACGATATGAAGAAGCTTCAGGACAACATCGAGTCGACAAAGCAGAAGATAAACACGGTAAAGGAGGCTGAGAAAGAATGACATATGATATTTACAGGCTGATTTTTATCGTGGGTTCCATAGCGTGTGCTGTAATGTTTGTGGTTTCAGTGATACTATTTATTACACTTAAAATTCCAAATGTAATTGGTGATTTAACAGGCAGAAATGCAAAAAAGGCAATTGAAAATATTAGAAAGCAGAATGAAGCCTCCGGTGGAAAAGCTTATAAGGCAAGTGCAGTTAATCTGGAAAGAGGCAGACTGACAGATAAAATGACTCCGTCAGGAAATCTACAAAGACGTGGAATCACAAGTGGTTTTGGGGTTCATACAGAAAAAATCAGCACGATGAAGCTAGAACAGCAGGCGTCTGTTGGAATGGATACAGATAATGAAAGTAATGAGACGATGGTTCTTGAACAGGATTATTCAAATGAGACGTCTGTTCTGAATCATAATTATTCAAATGAGACAACAGTTCTCAGTCAGCAGAATGTTGGGGAAACAACGGTACTTTCATCACATATGCCACAGAATCCAAGCGAGACAACAGTTCTCAATCAGTTTATGGTATTAGAGGATATTACCTTTATACATACAGATGAAATAATTTAAAGCAAAGGAGTGAGTAGCATGAGAAAACGCATGATGGCCTTTTTAATGGCCCTACTTATGGTTGTCACCATTTTGCCGGCAAACTTCACGATAGTTGAAGCGAATGACACAAATGGTGCTATCTACCTTAAGGTGACAGGTGCTTCGGACTGGAACAAGGCAGGCGATATCAAGGTAACTGTTACTGACAGTACCGGAAAAGAAGTTGACCAAAGGTTTGTGAAGACCAAAGTGGATAAGGCACAAACTGATTCTGGAAATACAAATCCAGATAATACAAATCCAGATAATACAAATCCAGATAATACAAATCCAGATAATACCGATTCAGGTAATAACAATCCGGGTAATACTGATACCGGTAAGGATGACGCTGCTGGAAAGGATACTGAAAATACAGGCTCAGAAAGTGGCTCTGACAATTCAAATGAGCCTGCCGGACAGGCAGATGAACAGCAGGATGCTAAGCCTGTAGCATTAAATAGCATAAAAATTGATGTGACAGGTCTTGTCAAGGACAGTAAGTACTCTGTGGATATATCTTCTGATGGATATCTTTTCTGGAAGAAGGAATGCACCGCTGTGGAGGCTTCTAATAGTGCAGCTTATACAAAGGTTGCAATGGTTAAGGACACATATACAAAGTTTGCTTTCTCCACAAATTTTAATGACTGGAAACTAGATACTACTCAAAAACTTGCTGTGAATGGCGCGGGTAATAATAGTGTTAAATATGCATCTTCAGATCAGAAAATTGCATATGTTGATGGAAATACAGGTGTAGTAACTATAAGGAAAGCCGGAAAAGTTTCTTTTACGGCTACACTATCTGTTGGTGATAGTTATAAGACAATCACACAGTCTGATGTAGTAATTGCAAAATTAGAACAGACACTTTCATTTACTGATACAAAAGCAGAGGTTTATGTAGGTGATGAGGTTGCAGCAGCTGCAAGCTCAAGTGCTAGTGATACCCAAGGCAAAATCACTTATAGTGTGGTTAACGGAGAAGAGTACATCACAAAGGATACTGATTTTGCAAACAATGGTAAATGGACTGCAAAGAGCTATAATAACAGTGCTGATGGAGTAAAAGTTACAATCAAGGCTGCTATTGCAGAGGATGACAAATATAACAGTGCAGAGAAAACATATACTACAACAATAAAGCCATATGCTTACAATGATTTTAGAAAATATTGTGAGGTAGTTGGAACATCAAATACTGCTTCAGATGGAAAAATCTGGTATTCAGAAGTGACAGGAATCAAGGCAAAAGATGGTTATAAAATCAAAAATTCTGATGGCAGCTTTGTAGAAGAAATTGCTATAGATGTCAATAATATCACACAGGGCGAAAATCAATTTGCTCTAGTTATTGGACAGGAAAAGAAAAATACAGAAAATGATACTGTGTCTTATATCAATGAGGGAACAGTAAGTGGAGCATACAACTATGATAGTGTAAAACCTACACTTTCCATAGCAAAGGATAATGATGCAGACTGGGTAAACAAAGATGTTAAAATTACAGCTTCACCATCTGATGATGGTTCAAAGCTTGCGGCTGTTAAGTATACAGTGACAGATGAAAAAGATAAGCCGCTTCTTGAAGAAACAACAGTTAATCCTAATGCTGATGGAAGCTATTTGATTACATTACAGGCAAGTAAATTTGCCAATAAAGAAATCAAGATAAATGTTACAGCATACGATAATGCAGGTCTGAAATCTGATACACAGACTCAGATAATCAAATTTGATACAGCACTGCCTAATGCGGAGTTGTCATTGAATAGTAATGAAGGTAAATATTATTTTACTGATAAAATATCTGTAGGTATCAGTGCTACTGATAATTTTTCAGGTATCGCTGGTATAAAAGCAGTTTATCTCACAGATGATGTGACAAGTGCTTCTGGATGGGACATTAAGAATATCGATTGGGATGCTGAAAATGTTCAAAATCTTAAAGCTGATGCTAAGAGTGTAACGATATCATTTACAGATACCACAAATGCAGGAAATGTGTATGTCAAGGTGACGGATAAAGCAGGAAATGAAAAAATCACATCACTTTCTGACGATAAAAAGTTCCACTTTGATCATACTGCACCAACTGTAGGTATTGCATATTCTTCAGCTGATGAAAATACAACTAATGATAATTATTCACAGTTAAAGGATGGGGTAGAATACTACAACCATGACAGATATGCACAGATTACTGTAACAGATGCTTCTTTTAACAAAAATGCTACTCAAATTAAAGTAGCGGTTGATAATAAAAATGCAGTAAATATATTAGATAACAAGGCAGAAGTACAAGGTGCTGCTATTGTAAAAACAGATGATGAAATCTGGACTGACAATAAAGATGGCTCATATACTGCAAAGCTTAAATTTACAGGTAATCATCTTTACAAAATTGAAGCTTCTTCAACGGATTTAGCAGGAAATAAAACGCAAGAAAGCACTGTAGCTGATAGCAAATCAAAGGAATTCTATATTGATGAGCTCGCTCCGGTTGGAAAAGTACAGTTCTCAACAGATAAAACAGATGCTGGAATAATTGGTAACTGGTGGGAAAATATATTAAATCCATTCACTGCAATATCTATTTTTAAACAAAATCAGTTGAATATTGTAGGTAGTGTAACTGACAAAGAAACCGGAAATTCCGGCATATGGACAGTTAGCTATTATGTAAATAAACTGGATACGGATACAGTCTTATCAGAGCAGCAGTTAAACGGTTTATCTGCTGATAATTGGAAAAAAATTAAAATAAATAAATCAGATGATGGATACAGCTTTAGTAAGTCGTTAGACAAGTCCTATAATAAATATATAGTATATATAAAGATTGTAGATAACAGTGGAAATGTAAAATATATAAGTACAGAAGGTGCTGTAATCGATAACGAAGCACCTAAAATCACAGATGTCAATATAGTAGATAGTGATAATCAGGAAAATAAGCTTGAAGACGAAAATGCAGATTTGTGGAAACAGTCAAGTGTTTGTTTACAATTAAAGGCTACTGATAATCTTTCCGGTATTGACAGATATGAGTATAAGCTTGCAAGGCTGAATGACGATGGAACATATACTGTTTTACCATCTACTACAACTGTCACGTTGCAAGGCTCAGATCTTGGCACCTTGAATTATTCAACAGTGTTTAGTCTTTTAAAGAGTCGTGATTATGCAGCTGATACAAAGGCTCTTAAGGCTACAATAACAGTTTATGACAGGGCTAATAACTCTTCAACAGTTGAAAAAATAATCAATATCGATAAACAGGCTCCAACAGTTACCATCACACGAGATGATGGCAGCTCGACTTTAGATAATAGCAAAGGCTGGAATAACGATACCCTGACTTATACTGTTGTGGCAAAGGATGCAACAAGTGGTATTAAGGCAGAAAATGAAAATCCGGTTATTAATTATTATATTTACCTGAATGGCAAGAAAATGAAAACCGGAAAGGTAAATGTTATTGACAAGAAATTAGATGCTTCCGGAGCTTATACAGAGGTTGTAGGAAATATAACTATTTCAAAAGATAAAGCTTATGATTCCAATAATTTAACTATTGACGTAGATACTGTAGATGTAGCTGGAAATAAGTCTGTGTCATCAGCTGATACAACGGTTACAGCAAAGTATGATTTTACAGCTCCGACTGCAAAATTGGAGTTACAACAGGGCGTTGATGGTGATAAGTGGTTTACCAATGGTGCTACATTCACTGTTACTGCGCAGGACAATACTTCAGGAATTGAAAAAGTAGGCTATACAATTAAAAAAGCAGATGGAACTTATGTTGAGGGAAGTGCTGATGCTCCGGTAGAATTAATAACTGGTGTTGAAAGTGATGCAAAAGAGTATACAGATAGTATTAGCATACCTGATATGGCTGATTATGATACTGATAATTTGACAATCACAACATATACATATGACTTTGCCGGAAATAAGACAGAGTGTAGTCAGACAATTAAGCTTGATACAACAAACCCTACTGCTGATTTGACAGTAAATGCTGGTGCTAACAAGGATGGCTGGTTTAATTCCGGTGCAACACTTAGTGTAAAAGCATCAGATGCGACATCAGGTGTTGATAGAGTGAAATATATTGTAAAAGCCAGCAAGGATTCAAACGAAAATCTGACAAGTGGTACATTAACTGCAGATACATTGCAAAAATCAGATAATGGTGATTTGACAGGAACAATAACAATTCCGAAAGATGCATATTATGATTCAAAGAATCTTTATGTTGAAACTGAAACGTATGACAAAGCAGGAAATAAGACAGAATGTA
>ENA-ORUB01003689-ORUB01003689.1-human-gut-metagenome-genome-assembly--contig:-NODE-3689-length-12571-cov-2.685203_pt1 | contig 12571 bp, 3 predicted proteins | sample MGYA00241918_ERZ509200 | MGnify/ENA primary metagenome ERZ509200 (study PRJEB26280, sample SAMEA2338853) | human gut metagenome | biome: human gut; feature: human-associated habitat; material: faeces... | reverse complement strand
TACAAACAGACCGTCTCGTCTACCAGCTCGACTTTGAACTGAACAGAGCTTGCCACCTCATAACCGGCAGGCGCGGCATCTTCCGTCAGGGTGTAGATATGCTCGGTTTTCCCGTCAGAAAGGTGGATACCATCTTCCGAAATCGGAACATGATGCGTATTGGAGTCGGTTATCCATGTGTCGATGACGTTTTTATCTTCATCACGGATGGTCAGCGTTGCGCCGGGCAGCAAGGTGCCGCCTGCGTCCACCTTGTCAATATCCAATACAGGTGCGTCCTGCATGACTACGGTGGTGTCGTCCAGCTTTTTCCAAGTGTCGCCGGTCTTTACATAGACTTCGTTTTCCTGCTCATTTCCAACCTGTACGAGCTTAAACACAATGTTTTCGGCTTCTGCATAGGCTTCAGGAGCACGTTTTTCGATGAGGGTGTATTCCTTATCCAGCTCCAGACCGCGCACGGTATGCGGTGTCTTGGCAGAGGTCCAGCTTTCTATCAGCTTGCCATCTGCCTCGTGAATCTCCAGCTTGGCACCGGGCAGCTCTTTGCCGTTGGTGACATCCTGTTTGGAGATGTTCACCGTAGTGCGCAAATTGGTGTTTGTGCCATCCACTACCTGCCATGCCACTTCTTGACCGGCATAGGTGAACTCGACCTCGATGGGGCTGTTATCAAGAAGATACCCAGCAGGGGCGGTGATTTCGACAATGCGGTATTTACCGCTATTGCCGGAGTCCGGATAGGTTTCGGCGCGAATGGGCACATCCACATCAAACCAAGTAAAACCGCTGTCGTTGGTTGGGTCACTGGTTGCCAGCTTTGCACCGGCGTCCACCAGCTTCGTGCCATCTGCTGCGAAAATATCGTCCACCGTGTACAGTTCATACACAGCACCGGGCAGATAGGTCAGTGTTTCGCGGTCCTGCTTATAGATGCCAACGCCGATTTTGCTGACCTTGTCATCGGGCTTTTCGGGAACCGGCAGCACACGCGCATTTTCAAAGACAAGGATCTGTGCGGTCTTATGGGCATCCGAAGCATCTTTAACATTGACAATGCCGTATGAACACTCTTTGTCGCCATCCTGCTCGTGGCTGACGATGGTTTTCGCCAGCACAATATCATTGCGCTGGTTGTCCCAGCCGAATTCCACACTATAGCTCTGCTGCGTCAGCATAAAGCCATAGGGTGCTTTGACCTCGGTGATCGTGTACTTGCCCAAAGGCAGGGTCACGGTCACTTCACCTTTGGTGCCGTCATGGGAGATGGTGAGGAAATCATAGGTGGCCTGTGTACGATTGGGAGCAAACTTCACTTCGTCCACCTGACCGGCCGCACCTGTGGTAACAGTGGCAACAAGGTCGCCATCCTTATACCAATAAGTACCCTGACGGTCTGGCGTGGCAATATCGCCGTCCGCGTGGATTTCGTAGGTTGCCCCTGCCAAATTATCCTGCGTGTAGATGAACTGCCCGTCTTTGTAATCGTTCAGGACATTGCCCAGCTTGCGGATGGTCAACTGTCCGAGGGTTTCATGGTTGAAATACTTTTCTTCTACAATGTACTCGTCCATGTCATTGGTGGCGTTGCCCACGACCTGCCAGACACGCTCGGAGGTGATTTCAAATTCTACAGAGTAGGCAGGATCATTGTAGTAACCTTCGGGTCCCTGCAATTCCTCAATGAGATAGCGACCAAGCGGCAGCTTTTCAGGCGTTTTCATCAGGCCATCCGCATCGGTGTAGAACACATCGGTTTTCTTGGTGGCGCTGCCACTGGCAGGGTCAATCATCGAAATGCGGGTCTTGTTGCCTTTATCATCCAGCTTGTACAGTGCAAAAGCGGTGTTCGCAATCTTGACCGCCTTGCCGGTTTCGGTGTCGGTCTTGATGAGCTGCAAGTAACCTTCCAGTTCTTCATCCAACACGTTATAGGCCATGTAGTTGTTGGTGGCGGTGGTGGCGCTGCCGGCAGGAACCGTAAAACGGCTCTGCGGGCTGTCCTTGCTGACCGTTACGATAAAGGGATCGCATTGGAAAACGTCCTTGGGAATGGTAGTCTCGACAACAAGGTACTGCCCATACGGAAGTCCCTCAACGCGGATGACACCTTCCTCGTTTGTATACAGTTCTGCCAACCGGTACTCTGCATCCTGATCAGTGGGAACCCAGCCATTGCCTTTGCCGTTGGCGTAGTCACCATCTGCGGTCAGGGTAGCATTGTAGGCTTCTACCGTGGCAGCGTTGCTCTCATACATATTGGCAACAGCCTGCCTCTCGGCAGTGAAATCGTACTTGAGCGTCAAATTATCGTAGTTGTCTTTGCGGTATACGTCCAAAATACTTTGTGCATTGTAGCTGCCATCCGGGTTTGTGGTGAACTGCGCTTCCTTGCTCAGCTTGGAAATGCGATAGACGGTAAAGCCCGCACCCTCCAGCTTCAGCGCCGGGGAGGGTTGACCGGTGGTAGAAACCAGTTTATTCAGCGAGAAGCCGGATTTGAGGACTTCATCTTGGCTTTCCTGCTCCGCGTTGATATGGTAGCTGGATTCATCTGCATAGGTCAGTGTTTTGTAGTGGTTGACCTCATCGCAGAGATACCCGGTGGCATAGGAGAGATAATAGCCATCCCATGCCTTGCTGCCGTCCAGCTTGCGGCTTTCAGCTACGGCAGAGTACTGATTCTTATAGAGGTAGTCAGTGTATTCGTTATTCTTCCGAACCAAATCACTGTATTTGCCGGTGCGCTCCAGCTTTTTATTCAGCTGCGGGTATTTGCCGGTCGTATACAGTTTGCCGTTGCCGTCAATGGGCAGCACTAAACCTGTGGCACGCTCGACAAGGTAGTAGCGCCCCATATATAGGTTGGAAAAAGCAAGTTTCCCGTCCTTGATGGCAGCAGAGGCAACCAGTCTGTCTTTCTGCAAAATGGGCAGGTAATCGGTATCCCAGCCGCCGTTGGTAAGCACAGTGGTGTGCCAGATGGGGTTACCATTGGCATCCACGATTTTGGAATAATCCACTGTGCCGGTGACGCCATCCGGGTGTGCGATGGTATCCGCTGCATACAGGTCGTAGACGGCTCCCTCCAAGGTGGTATCACCGTTGCTGCCCGCAGCCAGATACCGCGCTGCATCCAAATCGACTTTGGTCAGCAAAATACTGCCGAGAACGCGGTCGTTCTGCATTTTGTCGCCATCAGCGTGCATGGTGTAGGATTTTTCATTGTTGGCAATGCCAGTAGGGTCTGTGTCGTAGGTTTTGTCGGTTGCGCGGTCGCCAAACGTAATCGTGACGATGCCCTCACCGGTGTCAATCAGGGTGCCGCCGTTGTTGGTGGTGGTAATATCGGCATTATAGTCTGCATTGCCGAGCCAAAGAGTTTGCCCATCCAGCGCCTTGGTGATTTCAAAGGCATAGGCCCGCTTGCCCAAAACGGAACCTGCCGCACCGGGGTTCGTTACATCCGTCCAGTCGCCATAGTAGCCACTGGGGGCACGGCTCTCCACAACCACAAAACGGCCCTCGTTGCGCTGAGTATAGTAGATGTTATCCGAACCGTTGGCATAATTGCTGTGGTTGATGACTTTGTAGGTGCCGTCCGCCTGGCGTTCCACCGCATACTGGTTATAGCCACCTGCGGGAATATAGCGCTGGAGCACGGTATCCCATTCATAAATCTTGAACGCTGCATCACCCTTGATACGCTGTTTGGTCTCGCTGTCGATTTTGTCGATGCAGACCTTGACGGACCACTCGTCGTTTTTCATGAGGTAATCGTTGCTGCTGTTGGCGGGCACGGTGATGGGCTGGCTGCTGCCAAAATCACCGCCGAAAGCATCAAAGCCGTGGGGTACCGTTACCTCGTTGTAGGAGAATTTCAGGTTGTCAAAGTAGTTATGGGCAGCAGAAAGTGCAGCTTCAATTTCCCCGTTGACCTGACCTTCGCAGGCGCTCTGTGCAGCAGACTGTGCGGCGGATGCCTGTGTATCGGCGTCCTGCTCACTGTTGGCGGTAATGCTGCCGCTCTGGGAGGCCGACTTGCTGACGCTGAAATGCACCGTCCATGTTACAGAACCATCGCCGCCGTTCAGGTGGTAATTGTCATCTCCCGTATGTCCGCTGGTTGCGACGGACTGCATCCCATCCGGTGTAATTGTCCAGCTGCCGCCGTCAATGTCGGCAGGGATGCCATCAAGGATCGGTGCAATTTCAATGCCTGCGCCATCCACTTTTTCCAATGTGTCCAGTTGGATTTTGTCGGTATTGACCGTATAGGAAAAATCCAAGGACTCGCTGCGCTCATAGCTGGCGCTCCACGGCTTATCCACCGATTCGCCACCGGTTTCAAAGCCGGGAATCTCGCTGTCGCCGCTAAGCACAACCGGGGTATAGTTCAGAACCACAAAGCGCTGCCATGCAGCATTGCTGGGCGTATACAGCGTGCCCACATATACGGTCTTGCCGGTCGGTGCCGCATAGGCTTCCGGTGCATTGACGATCTCGGCAGCGATGCTGTCAGGATACTGTTCTGCCTGCCAAGACAGCAGTGCGAGGTAATTGTCTGTTGCATTATCTGCTGCATCTAAGGCAAGACTCGCAACCGCAGGCGCACCGTTATTGAAGCCTTTCGACCACAAAGTGGCCTGATCCGGCACCCAGCCTTTGTTGAAGTATTCAGCTTCGACCCACACCTGACCAGCGGGGGTATAATTGGCTACCGGTGGATATTTGTTCTTATAGGTAGCACCGGGTCCCCATGCCCACTTGCCGCGATCACCGCAGAGGGCAGGCTGACCGCCCAGATAGTTCATCCAACCAACCGAGGTATTCACGCACTGGGTAACCTGCAATCCGGCATAAGTTGCAATACCTTCATCCGCCGAACACATTGCAACCTGCGTTTCCTGTGCAAAGCGATCCTGCAAAATACCCGGCACCGGTGCGGAATCGTCCAGCGTAACATGGACGGTTTTCGTCAGTGTCTGCGTTGCATCCGTGTAAGTCATGGTGACGCTGAAATCCTCACTGGCTTTCACATAGATACCCGCCACGCTTGCGGAAATTTCAGAGAATTCATAATGCAGCTGGCTCTGGCGTTCTTCCTCGGTTGCCGGGGTCAAATTGCCACTGGTAAAGCTATATCCCAGCAGCTCGACGTTATCGGGCAGCGTAATGTCCGCGCTGCTGCCGTTGGCGGGGTACATAACCTGCATACTGATAGGCACGATGGCGTAGTCCTCGCCATCCATGTGCGGGAACGCAGCAGTCGTGCTGTCCGCATCCAGAAGTGCAGCATCAAGCGCCACCTGCTGGAAAGAATCATCGCTGACACCGCTGTAATCTTCATTGCCCCAGCCCTCAATGCTGATTTTGGTTTCACCAACCAGTACCGGCAGGCCATAAGAATCCAGATAATATCCGGTCGGTTCCTGCGTCAAGCTGGGGTACATCTTATGCCAGATTTCGTACAGTTCGTCACTGCCGCCAGTGTCGCCCTCGGTTTCAGGTTCCTGTTGTGGGGCATCCTCGTCCAGTGATTCATCGGCTGTTTCCGGGGTTGCGGTACTGTTGGCATCGCTTTCGGATTTTGCTTCCTGCGTTGCCGCCTGTTCCGGCGTTGCGACCACAACCGGTCTTGCGCTGTCCTCCGCCAGTGCCCTATAGGGGAGCATACCGCAGCACATCATCGCCGCCATGCAAAGGGCTGTAACGCGCTGCCTCATTTTGAATTTGTGATTCATTGCACACAAGTCCTTTCTTTGTCAAAATTCATCTATATAAAAACAGCGCCTGTGGGTACAGACGCTGGAAAGCCAATAAAAAGTCCCGGCATTGCTGCCGGGAAAAGCTATTATACGAATTGTCACTTAGTAGGAAAAGTAGCTGAGAAACTGCGGAAGTTCTGCTTCCGGCAGTGTTTCCATGATTCTCAGCGCCATGTACTCCGGGCGACTGATTGCAGGCAGGAACTGCCGCGCATAGACTTTGCCTACGCGGGCACTGCCGACATCACGGATCATCCCTTTTTCGCTTAGTTTCCTCATCAGAGGGTAAATCGTTCGCGGATGCCATGAACCTTTGTATTGCTCGGTGATCTGGCCTAGAACCTGCTGCCCTGTAATGGGGTGCCCGGCGTTCCAGATAATCTGCATAACTTTCATTTCGGACTCGTTCAGCCTTGTCTTTTTTCGTTCCATGTTTATGACCTCACTGAAAAGTTACTGCCCAATAGGTATACTGTCCTGCTTCCGTGCTGCAAAACCAGCATCCGATTCCCATGCTGGAATAGTTGGGCGACACGATGCTGGCGTAGTGGTCGGGGCTGCTTTGCCATGCAGCACAAACGCTGCTTGCGGATGCAAACGGACCGGCTGCAATGATTTCACCGCAGACGGCACCGGAATGGTCAAACGAGCCACCAGATGCAAAACTATCACAACGGGAGTTTGCAATAGAACTTAAGCCACCATCTACGGTCAGCGCAGGCAGACCAGCCGCGGCGCGCATGGCGTTGATATTTTCCGCCACCGCCCAGTAAGCTGAATCGGAACTGTCAATGCTCCACCACTGGTCAGTCCCTGCTGCAAGGTCAAACGGAACTGCACCATAGCTCATGGATACTTGCTGCGATGCCTCCGCCTGCTGCACAGGTGCAGCGGTTGCGGCAGGAGCCTCAGTAGGAGCTGGGGTAGGTTTCGCAGTCGGGGCTGCGGTGGGGGTCGGTGTTGCGGTAGGCTCTGCCGTTGGTACCGGCGTCGGATCAGGCGTTGGCGCAGGAGTGGCAGTCGGCGTTGCTTCGCTGCCGGTTTCCGGCGTGACCTCCACCAGCACACTGGTTTCAGGGGGCTCAAGGGTTGTCGGCTGCTGCGCGGCGAATCCGCATAGGGCAGCAACCATAAGGGTCAAAATAAACATAGACTTTTTCATTCGATTCCTCACAATCTATAAAGGTAAGTGTACAGCGCGGACGCGGCGCAAATCAGGAGATTGCCCGCCCACATAACCAACTGCGGCAGCGCAATCGGGCTGATCAGGAATGCAACGGCGGCAGAAGCTGCTGCTTCCCCATAGCAGCCATCCAGCAGCGCCAGCATAGCGGCAACACCGCCGAGGAGAGACAACAACCCGCCAAAGGCTCCCACAACTCCATACAGGAGATTGAGGAGAAAGCCCGCAGCAAAGAGCACCAGCACGACCGGCACCGCAAGGATTCTGAGAATCCAGAGTAAAGCGACATTTTTTCTAAGTTGAATCAGCATAATTTCCACCTCCACCCTCATCATACAGGAATGATTTTATTTTGCAAGGCTGTCGATTTACCGTTCCAATTCATCATCCGATTGAATCAGTGCATCTTCCGGTTCTTCTTCCAATTCTTCCGCTTCGCCCTCAATGATGGGTGCATCATTGCCCACATTCAGCAGGGCATCCAGCTCGGCAAGGCGGGCACTTTTATCGCTCAGTTCCTGCTCCTGGAAGAACGGCTGCTTCAGTTCTTCCTCTGCATTGGTAAGCTGTTTTGTAAGCTGTTCCAGACTGCCATGCAGTCGGTTCAGGTCCTGTGGCAGAGCAGAAACTACATTTTGGAAGCGAATCATGTTGCCGGCAGCATCATTACCCAGTTTTGTCGTGTGCGTTGCCTCGCCAACAAGGTGGGCATGGAATACCTTTTCCAGCGGTTTATATTCGACTGTGATTTCAAAGCCTGCATAGTGACCTACCGGCACAGGTTTCGTTGCCCGCACTGCTGCACCGACAAGCCCCAGCAGCGCCTTACCTGCATCCTCGCGCTTATCGTAGGTTTTCCCGTCCAACTCGATAGAAAAGATGAGCTTTTTATCGGCATCGTAAGACTGGTGTTCTTTTGCTGTCTGAATATCCTGCTCAAATGCACGGATTCGATGCTCGGTTCCTTTGATTTGGCGCGGGAAAGTCACGGCTACCGCATCTTCCAACCGGTAATGCTGGCTGGTGTAGGCAGCTTTCAGGGTCCGCAACCGCGCCACCTGAATGTCCAAGTCCATCTTTTCCTTGATCATGGGGTTACCTGCTGCAAGGGCTTTCACCTCGGCATAGGTGAGCGCAGCTTCGTCCAGATCCTCGCAGCTACGGGCTGGGGATTTTGACGTCATAATTTGCGAAATAAACTTCTGTTTATTCTCGACAAGCTGCCAGCTGTACGAATCAAAAGTTGACTCTGTAACGTAAATAAATATGGAAACGTCCTTGTTCAGGTTGCCTTGGCGGACCATGCGTCCGTTGCGCTGGGCAATATCAGCAGGTCGCCATGGGCAGTCCAGATGGTGCAACGCAATAAGCCGTGTCTGTACGTTGGTACCAGCGCCCATCTTCTGGGTGCTGCCCATCAGGACGCGCACAGTGCCATTTCTGACTTTTCCAAATAGTTCAGCTTTTTTTGTTTCGGTATCCGCATCGTGGATGAACTGCACTTCCTCTTTGGGGATGCCCTTGGCAACCAGCTTATCGCGCACATCGTTGTATACGTCAAAGCCGTCCTCCTTGGGGGTGCTGAGGTCGCAGAAAATCATCTGAGTGGAGCGTTGCTCCTTGGTCTTTTCCCATATCTCATATACCTTATCCACACAGGCGTTGGCCTTGCTGCCGGGGTCATCCGGCAATAAAGGGTTCATGAGCCGCTGGTCCAGTGCAAGTTTTCTGCCGTCATTGGTGATGCGCAGCATATTATCTTCCGTGGGCTGCACTTTTCCGCTTCGGACCTTTTCGGCGCGGTCTGCCAAGCCTTTGACCATTCTTTTCTGGACTTCACTTGGCTGTAACACCACATTGGTGGGCTTGCCGCCCACCAGTTCCGGCACCGGCAAATGCAGCATATCGGCGGTCTGAATGTCCGCAGACATCTTAAAAAGGCTCATGAGTTCCGGCAGATTATAAAATCGCGCGAATCTGGTTTTTGTGCGGTATCCTGTACCAGTTGGGTTAAGCTCAATCGCTGTAATGCTTTCCCCAAAGGTCGATGCCCACGAATCGAAGTTGAGCAAGCCCTCTTTTTCCAACAAGCCCCTTTGCAGATAGCGCATCATGACGTACATTTCCGTCATGGAGTTAGATATGGGTGTACCGGTCGCAAACACGATACCATGCCCACCGGTCACCTCATCAAGATACATACACTTCATCAGCATATCACTGCTTTTCTGGCTTTCTGTCTGGGAAATGCCCGCAACATTGCGCATTTTGGTGGCAATCATGGCGTTTTTGAAATAATGTGCCTCATCCACCATCAGGCTGTCCACGCCCAGATCCTCAAAGGTGACGACGTCATCCTTGCGCTGCTGGTCGTTGAGCTTATCCAGCTTTTTCTTAAGCTGTTTTCTCGTGCGTTCCATCTGTTTGATGGTAAAATTCTCGGCGCGGGAGCTTTTCAAAAGTGCGATTTGGTCAATGACGTCATCAATCTGCCTTTGCAGGTACATATGCTGGCGTTCTGCCGAAAGCGGGATTTTCTCGAACTGACTGTGCCCGATAACGATGATGTCATAATTGCCGGTCGCAATGCGGGCACAGAATTTCTTGCGGTTTTCCTTTTTGAAATCGGTTTTCTTTGCTACCAGAATTTCCGCGTTCGGATAGAGCAGGAGCGCTTCGGATGCCATCTGCTCGGTCAAATGGTTGGGAACCACGATCAGCGTTTTACTGCAAAGCCCCAGTCGTTTCTTCTCCATGGCACTGGCCACCATTTCATACGTCTTGCCCGCACCCACTTCGTGCGCCAGCAGGACATTGTTGCCGTACAGCACATGGGCAATGGCGTTCAACTGGTGTGGGCGAAGGGTGATTTCCGGGTTCATGCCCGGAAATTTCAGGTGACTGCCATCGTACTCGCGGGGACGCAGCGCGTTAAATTTTTCATTGTAGATGGCGACCAATCGCTGGCGGCGTTCCGGCTCCTTGAAAATCCAGTCTTGGAACTGCTCACAAATCTGGCGCTGCTTTTCCTGTGCAGCCTGCGTCGCCTCCTTATTCAGTACCCAAGAAACGCTTCCGTCAGCCGCCGTAACTTTATCCCGAATCTGGGTAGAACGCAGGTTCAGGGCGTTCTCCGCAATCAGGTAGGCGTTGGCGCGGTTCGTACCGTAGGTCACCGTTGCTTTGATATTGCCGTCACCAAATTTCTTGTTGGTAATGGTCCAGTTGCCGGTATACGCAGCGAATTCCACTTTGACCATCCGCCGCGTGTAGTAGGGGGCATCCAACAGTTCCTCCAAAAACTGCTGCACATACTCTGCGGAAATCCAAGTAGCGCCAAGGCGGACGCTGATTTCACTGGCTTCCAAGTCCTTGGGCTGTACTTTTTCAAGTGCTGCCACATTGACTTGAAACTGGGAATCATTCGCCGCCACCGCTTTTGCTGCCTGCAATTTTTCACGGACGTTGCCGGACAGGTATTCATCCGCAGGCAGGTAGATAGGGTTGCCATCGGTATCGACCTTTACGGGGTCACGGAAGATAATGCCGGTCAGATCGTTGATGACGGTTTCAGTGGTTTTCCCGGTCAGCTTGGACATATACCCCAAGTCAACGTGTCCCTGCTCGGAGAGACTGAGCGCTAGCGATTCCTCTGCGGTATCCACATGGTCAACTGCCTGTGCGGGGCGGATCGTCCGTTTGGTGAACATATCCGTCTTGCCTTTGAAGTTTCCCTCATCGTCCAGATCTTCCAAGGAGCAAAGCAGGAAGTAGCCGGAATCCTCACGGAACGCGGATGCTGTGCCACGGCTGTTGATAAGCCCATATTTCTTGCGGTAGGCATCGTATTGGTCGTTCAGACGGGCTTGCAGCTTTTGAATATACTCATCCGGAAAGTTTTCCAGCTGGGCATTGATCAGCTCACGGCAGGTATCCCGCAGGGGCACCAATGCGCGGATGCGGGCTAACGCGGTCTCTCCGCCCTTTACCACACGCATCTTGGAATTTTCGCGGTAGTAAATGACGTCATCCTTTACCGTATAACTGAAATTGCGCACATTGGGGTCCGCGTCAATGGTGCCGCTTTCTTCTTCGGCATATTCCTGTTCGTCCACCAGCGTGTAGTCCGCGTGTAAATTAGAGAGCGCTGCATCCAGCTGTTCTGCCAGCGGGCTTTGCTCATTCGGCACACAGGTAGAGCGCATTCCATAGGGACCACTGACCATCTGCATTTCACCGCAGACCATTTCCGGGTGGTCGATGAAATACTGGTTCAGCGGGATTCCGTTTTCTGTTTCTCCAACGTGTATCCACGGTGCGTCCTGCTCCAAGACTCTGCCGCGTTTTTGCAGAAACAGAATGTCGGAGGTCACTTCCGTACCGGCATTGCTCTTAAACGTGGTGTTAGGCAGACGTACTGCGCCGATCAGGTCACACCGCGCGGCAAGATACTTTCGAACATCCTCGGATTTCTTATCCAGTGTACCGGAAGTGGTGATGAACGCCATAATGCCGCCAACACGCAGTTTATCTACCGTCTTGGCAAGGAAGTAATCGTGAATTTGAAAATGCAGCTTATCATACCGGCGGTCGCTGACCTGATACTGTCCAAACGGTACATTGCCGATGGCAAGGTCAAAGAAGTTGTCCGGCAAGTCGGCTTTTTCATACCCTGTAATTTGGATTTTTGCTTTCTGGTAAAGCTGCTGTGCGATACGACCGGACAGGCTGTCCAGCTCCACGCCGTACAGCTTGGCATTGTGGGTATCGAACTTGCTGTGTCGATGTCCGAAGAACGCACCAACGCCCATACTGGGTTCCAGCACATTGCCGCCTACACAGCCGATATGCTCCAAGGCGCGGTACACAGCATGAATGACCGCAGGCGGTGTGTAAAATGCTGTCAGGGTGGATTCCCGCGCGGCGGCGTATTCATCCTCGGTCAGTAGGGTTTTCAGCTGCTCATATTCGGTATGCCAGTTATCCTTGCCGGGGTCAAAGGCATCTGCCAAACCGCCCCAGCCAAGATAGCCAGCCAGAATATCCTGTTCCTGCTCGGTCGCAGGGGCACCACCGGATGCCATGCGCTGCTCGATTTCTTTCAGCGTGCGGATGGCCTGCACATTGGCAGCGAACTTTGCTTTCGGACCTTCCGGCACGGCAGGTTCATACGGTGCAAGGTAGTTCGTGCGGTCATACTCGACAGGTTCCTCACGCGCAGCAAGGCGGTCCACATCCTGCATGACCTGCGATACAAAGGTGGATTCCTCCGGTTCGTCTGCGCTGATTTCGGGTTCCTGTTCCTCGATTTCATTGATGTCCACTTCCATCAGGCTGTCAAAATCGAGATTGGCAAGTGCCATCCGGTTCATATCTTCCAGCGAAGCGTATGTATCCTGCGCATACAGGGTATCGTCCACGAACTTGCTGATTGTGCAATGCTCCAGATCCGCGTTGACCTGAATCGTATGCTGCTCGTCCTCGGTGGTGGTGTAGCCAAGGCCGATTTGGGTAAGGTCGGAGAAATCCGGCTCTGTGATTTCAAACTCATCCTTGAGGTAGTCCTCGATATAAGAGAGGGCCTGCTCACGCTGCTCCTGCACCAGAGATTCACGCTGCT
>ENA-ORUB01003680-ORUB01003680.1-human-gut-metagenome-genome-assembly--contig:-NODE-3680-length-12605-cov-6.732669_pt1 | contig 12605 bp, 7 predicted proteins | sample MGYA00241918_ERZ509200 | MGnify/ENA primary metagenome ERZ509200 (study PRJEB26280, sample SAMEA2338853) | human gut metagenome | biome: human gut; feature: human-associated habitat; material: faeces... | reverse complement strand
GCGGGGCGCATGGACGCGGACAGCGGCCGCCAGCTGCGCGCCGACGGTCATGCTGGGGTTTAGCGCAGTCATCGGGTCCTGAAATACCATGGAAAACAATGAGCCGCGCAGCTTCTGCAGCTCACGCTCCCGCAGCCGCGTGATATCACGGCCATTTACCGCGATCGTGCCGCTCTTGCGCCGCGCGCTCGGCGGCAGCAGGTGCAGGATGCTCTTACACAGCACGCTTTTGCCGCAGCCGGATTCGCCCACGATGGCGAGGACCTCACCCGCGCGCAGCGAAAAGCTGACGTCGCGCACGGCCTGGACCTCTCCCGCCGGGGTGAAAAAGCTGACGGACAGATTTTTTACTTCCAGTAGCTCTGCCATAGGATCACCTGTTAAAACGTACATGCGGGAGGCAGCTTGCCAAAAAAGTCTTTTAGAACTTTTTTGGCAAGCTGCTTTCAAAATTGCAAAATATGATTTTGCAAGATTGTTTTGCAATTTTGCCGCTGCGGCGGGTTATTGAACGCGAAAGAGAACCCTGACGGTTCCCTTTCACACTATCCTTCCCTCCGAAATTTTCGGCCGGGCAGTTTTTTCAACAGTCTGGGAGGCTCAATCCGCGAGCCTCCCGATGCTTTTTTCTTGTTATTTCTCGATCGTCCATTCCTGAACATTCCAGAAAATGCCGACGCCGTGGTGGCCGAGTACGGTATCCGCCGCGATGCCCTGCAGACCGTCGACGGCGACATAGTTCGCGTCGATGTAGCAGATGAAGGCATAGGCGGGATCGGCGGCCAGCGCCTCCTGGAACTTGGCGTAATACTGGCGGCGCTGCTCCGGGTCGGAGGTCTCGCGGGCCAGCTTCAGGTAGCTGTCCACGGCGGCATTGGAGTAGCCGGAGTAGTTTGCGCCCTTGTCCGTGCCGAACACCTTATAGGTGTGGTCGTCGGCGTCGAACGGGCTGCCCCAGCCGATGAGGCAGGCCATCTGTCCGCCCCAGTCCATCTGTGCGGGAATGTCGACCGTGCAGTTGATGCCGATATCGCGCAGCTGCTGTGCGGCAGCCTGTGCAATGTCGATGCGGTCCTGCTCACCGGCCATCACGCTGATAACAAAGCCGATCTCCTCGCCGTTTCGCTCGTAGAAGCCGTTTTCGCCCATCGTGCAGCCTGCGTCCTCCAGAATGGTCTTTGCCTTTTCCGGGTCATAGTCATAGTGCGAAACGTCAGGATCGTTATAAATGTTGCGCTGCAGGGGACCGTAGGCGTCCATGCCCTGCCCGAGCAGGACAGAGTCGATGATGGCCTGCCGGTCAATGCCGTAGCAGATGGCGGGGATGAGGTCGCGGTTCTCCGTCCAGTAGTCGTTCCAGAAGTTGAAGAGAATGCCGCGGTAGTCTGCCGTCGTCATGTCATAGCAGGTATAGCCCTCCTTGTCCGTAAAGTCCTTTGCGTTTTTCGGATCGAGCAGGGCCAGATCGATCTCACCGGACTTCAGCTGCAGAGCCTGTGCATTGTCGTCCGTGACGATCTTGAAGATGATGCGGTCGATCTTCGGCGCACCGAGGTAATAATCCTCGTTTTTGACCAACACGATGGACTGCCCGGCGTCCCAGCTCTCCAGCTTATACGGGCCGGTGCCGACCGGATGGCGGAAGAAGTCCGACTCCTGCATGTCCTCGCCCTGCAGCAGGTGCTGCGGCAGAATGGCCATGGTCATATAGTCGAGGAAGGCCACGTTCGGTGCGGACAGGCGGAACACGACGGTCTTGTCGTCGGGAACGGTGATCTCCTCCACGTCTTCGAAGTTCGGCGCGTTCTCCGAGCCGTTTTCGGGGTCCATGATGGCTTCGATCGTGAACTTTACGTCCTCGGCCGTGAACGGCTCGCCGTCATGCCACTTCACGCCGTCGCGCAGGTGGAAGGTGTAGGTGCAGGCGCTCTCATCGTATTCCCACGATTCAGCCAGACCGGCAACGACCTCGTTGCTGCCGTTGTGGGCGGTCAGACCACTGAAGAGCAGCACGTTGATCTCGCCGTGCTCATCCATGGCGGGGTTGATGCGGGTGTAGTCGCCGCTGCCGTAGACGAGCGTCGTGCCTTCGTCTTCGGTCACTGCCGGGGTTTTGCTGCATGCGGCCAGCGCCAGAAGGGCACTCAGCACTAGCAGCAGTGCAAGAATTCGTTTCATTGGGGGTGGTCCTCCTGTCATTTCGGGCCCTTTCGCCCGTTCTCATGATGCATTTTAGCATACGAAATTCGGTTCCGGAAGCTCCCCCGGGGGATATTCGATGCAAAAAGATCGAAAAAAGTTGTGCGGCTTTATTTCGTGAAAGAGTGGCCATAGTCGCTTTGGCCTATGTTCGGAAACAAAACCGGACTGGCATCTACTGAATCTGGTCCACACCGGGACGGTCCGCCAGCACCTGACGCACCTGACGCCGCCGCAGAAATACCGTCAGCCAGCACACCGCCATAGTGATCAGACCGCAGACGGTCATGCAGAGACGGTAATCCAGCACCTCTCCCAGTGCACCGATGGCCAGAGAGAGCGCCGCTCCCGCCGCTGTGCAGAGCATGGACTCATAGGCATTGAGCCGGGCGCGCAGCCGGTCGGGGATATAGCGCTGGACTGCCGCCTGACGGATGGTGGCGCTTTGAATGCCCAGAAAGCCGCAGATCGCCCGATTCACCAGCATCAGGGGATATGGCAGCCACAGCAGGCAGGTGTCCATCAACTCATAGGTCTGATATACACCGAACAGAAAGCCAAAGCGCTTTTTCTCCGGGAGAGAGTAGCGGTAGCGGATGGCTCCGCCGATGGTGCGCCCGGCAAATTCCGCAACGGAGAAAAAGGAATACATGGCGGTAGTGAAGCCCGGCGCCGTGCGGAAAAAGGCGATGAGCAAGGGAGAATAGCCCGAGGCCATGCCGTTGGTGACAGACATGTACGCATAGAGCCCGTGCAGGCCGTGCTCCTGCCGCAGATAGGCGGCTGCTTCCCGGACATCCCGCCACCATGTTTTCAGTGACAGCAGCGGCTCCTGATCCCGGCGGCTTTCCTGCACGCGAATGCGACTTTCCAGTAAGGCCGCCAGTACCGAAAGCGCGGCCTGTATCAGCAGCAGCCGTCCCACACCCAGCTTATCGTACAGCACCGCCGCCAGCGGCATCATCAAAACCTTCAAAATGGGATAGAGCATGGCTGAGACGGTGTAGGCCCGCTCTTCCTGCCCCTTCGGCAACAGCAGGGGATAAAAGCTGTTGTAGGCCAGCTCGTCGAAGGCCCCGAGACACGACACGAGCAGGGAAAAGGCAAGATAAGCAATATAGGAAAAGGAACTGTGCAACAGAAACAGTCCTGCTCCGGCGTAGCACACGCCGTTGAGCAGGTCGCCCCACACCAGAAAAGGCTTACGCGGCAGACGATCCATCATGGGAGCGACGACCAGCGGCAGCAGCACCATCGGGATCAGCTGGATGGCGACCACCAGCGCCGCTGCCAGCGTGCTGCCGGTTTCGTCAAAGACCAGAAACGATAGGGCAAACTGACTGATGATGCCGCCTGCTGCGCCCAGTGCTGTGGCGGCAGTAATGCGGGTAAATTCCCGCGTCCAGAGTGTTTGTTTCATAGTGTTCACCTCGCGGTTATCATTATCGCACAGCTCCTTACAAAAGAAAAGCATGTCATCATGGGAAAATTATTCCCAGAATGACACGCTTAGATTGGCAAAAACACTATATTACAGGAAACTCCTCCAGCAGGCGGCAAGCTTGGCGGTATTGGCGGTTCGCCTTGTACCATGCCAGCACCCACTGCAGGTGGAACCGGGTGAAGCCCATGGGGTATGTCTCCTGCAGCTGCCGGAAGCAATCCAGCAGCTGAGCGCCGTAGGCGCTGTCGTGAAGGTAATCCGCATGCTCCAGCCGATAGCGTACCAGCGCCAGCATCTGCCGCTCTGTCTCGCCGGTGGCCAGAGACTCTGCCTGTTGGACGGCTGCCAATGCCTGCTCCCGGTGCCCTAACTGTTCATGGCAGATGGCGAGCTTGTGCAGGTCCAGAAAGCTGGGATGCGGGAGGCTGGAAAAGAAGGGCAGGGCTTTTTCCGGCTGGCCGAGCTGCAGCTGCGTGGCAGCGGTATTGTAGCGGAGGGAGGCCAGACTGTCCGTGTCGCCAAGAGCCTCTGCCAGATGCTCCGCTACAGAAAAATGGGTCATCATTTCCTCCATGCGGCCCAGATCCGAGTAGCAGTTTCCTATAAGAATACGGCAGGAAAGCATCATATGGGGATAACCTGCGTCTGCCGCCGAGCGGTAGGCGTCTCGCAGCACCTCGATGGCGGTCGTATACGCCCCCTTTGTGTAGAGGGCTTTCCCGTGGAGCGAGGACAGCAGCGGCAGCGGTTCCAGCCGCGCGGCCTCGTCCCACCGCCCCTGCAGAGCACGCTGCAGAGCCAGCTGCCGGGTGGAGAGAAACGGTTCCCATTCCTCTGACAGGGGCTGCATGGTATCTGTGTAAAAGGCAGCCAGCAACAGGATGTCCGCCGCCAGCGGACTGCAGGCAAGTCTCTCCTGCTGGGGCAGTACCAGCTGCTCATAGCAAAGGAAAAAGCCGGGACTGCCGGAAAGCAGGGCGTTCCAGCAGGGCTTCAGATCCTCCGGCTCCGGTATCCAGACAAGGCCCAGACGACGAAGCAGAAGCTCCGTCACCTCCGGAGAGGGCTCTGCCTTGCCCTGCTCGATCTTGGACAGGTAGGAGGGAGTGCAGATGCCCAGGCACAGGCCGTCCTGACTCCAGTCCCGCCGGAGACGGGCCTGGCGAATCAGCAGCCCGGCGATCCTAGCGCCCCTCATCCGATGAGACCCCGCAGAATGCATGCAGCCGAATGGAGGGCAAAGAGTCTGCGGCCGATGTTGGCAGCAGGCCCCGCCTGCCGGATTGTTTCTTTGTTCATTTTGCTTCCTCCGAAAATCAAATTGCGGATCGTCTCAACCGGAACACCGCTTAGCCCCTCCCGCGTCATACTTCTGGGCTTCTACACGCGGAGCCCCGTACTCCGGAAGGAATACGGGGCCAATACGGTTCGGTCAGAGATCGAAATAGCGGTCGAACTCCGCTGGGTGCGGGATGCGGCTGATCTCCTGCGCGTCGGCGCGGAGCGTTTTGACGAGCGTCTCGAGCAGCGGCATCGGGAACACGCCGTCGCGCGTGAGATAGTCGTGATCCGCTTCCAGCGCGTCGAGCGCTTCGTCGAGGCTGGCGGGCAGGTGGCCGAGGCGCTTGCGCTCGTCTGCCGGGAGGTCGAAGAGATTGAAGTCAAACGGCCCCCAGCCACGTCCTGCCGGATCGATCTCGTGCTCAATACCGTCGAGGCCTGCCATCAGAATGGCAGCGTAGGCAAAGTACGGGTTGCACATCGCGTCCGGGTTGCGGAGCTCGAAGCGCTTCTTGTCCGGCGATTTAACATAGGCCGGGATGCGCACGACGGCGCTGCGGTTCGCCATGGCATAGCCGATGGTGACAGGGGCCTCGAAGCCGGGGATGAGGCGCTTGTAGGAATTCGTGCTGGGGTTCGTGATGGCGCAGAGGCTGCGGGCGTGCGTCAGCAGGCCGCCGATGAAGTGCATGGCCGTGCGGCTGAGCTGGCCATAGCCGTTCGGATCGTAGAACACGGGCTGACCGTTCTTGCGCAGGAGCATGTGTACGTGCATGCCGTTGCCGGCCTCGCCGTAGATGGGCTTCGGCATCAGTGTGGCCGTCATGCCGTTCGCGGCGGCCGTATTGCGGATGACGTATTTCGCGGCCATCGTGGCGTCTGCCAGACGGGTCATCTCGCCCAGCTCGACCTCGATCTCCAGCTGGCCGGAGCCGCCGACCTCGTGGTGGTGATACTTGACGTCCACGCCCCACTTGGCAAGCTCCAGACAGATCTGGTTGCGCAGGTCAAACGTGCGGTCGCCGGGCAGATCGGCGTGGTAGCCATCGTGCGGGCCGGTGTGAAAGCCGTTGTTCGGGAATTCCCCGGCGGACCAGACGGACTCGCTGCACTGCAGGCGGTAGCCGACGGCATCCGGGCGCAGGGTGCGCGTCATGCCGTCAAAGACATGGAATTCATACTCCGGTCCGATGATCATCTCGTCCGCGACGCCGAGAGCCTGCATGTGGGCGATGGCGCTCTTGGCGACATTGCGCGGATACTGGTCGAACGGTCGGTTTGCCGGATGGTCGATGACCATGACGTCGCCGATCATCGTGAGCGTCGGCGCCTTGACGAACGGGTCGACGACCGCCGTCGTGATGTCCGGCAGGAAGACCATGTCACTGCGCTCAACCTGGGCATAGCCGTAGTTCGAGCCGTCGAAGCCGATGCCGTGCGTCATGATGTCCTCGTTGAAGCGGGCTGCGGGGATGGACAGGTGCTTCCACCTGCCGCGAAGGTCGATCATCTTGAAATCGAGAAATGCGATGCCGTTCTGGCGGATAAAATCCTGGATCTGCTGTACATTCTGAAACATGAAGGTTCCTCCTGCTCACATAATTTCCGCGGGGATAGTCCGAACTCGGAAAGACTGCGATTGGTAAAAATGACGGAGATTCTGGACTTGTGCTCGTCTGCATTATAGTAAATTCACGAAGGAAAAGCAAGCCCATTCCGGGCCCTGTGAAAAATTTTGTATATCGCTATGAATATACACGGACGAATGTCCGCGGGCGGTGTAATTTCCGGAAAAACCTTGACACCGCGGACCCTTGATGGTAATATAATACCAATAATATAGGCGTTGTGACCGGGAAGAGTAGCCGGGCCGTCTGCCGCAGAGAGCGTCCGCCATTGGCTGAGAGCGGGCGCGGCGGACTCCGTGTGAAGTGTGCGCCCGCGAGCGCCGGGGAGACCCCGTTGGCCGCGTCAAGGCCGGAGCAAGAAATCAGAGTGGAACCGCGAGCACTGCCCGCCTCTGGAGCAATCCGAGGCTGGCAGTTTTTTGTTTGGAGGCGAAAGAATGCGGTTAAAAGAAACCATAGAGGCATACCGCCGCAATGATCCCGCAGCGCGCAGCGGCTGGGAGGTCTTCTGGTTATATAACGGCCTGCACGCCACGATGTATTACCGCGTGGCGCACTGGCTCTATGAACACCGGCTGCGCTTTCTCGGCCGCTGGGTCTCACAGTTTGCGCGGCGGCGCACGGGCATCGAGATCCATCCTGCTGCGAAGATCGGCAGGCGGCTCGTCATTGACCACGGCACCGGCATCGTCATCGGCGCGACAACGGAGATTGGCGATGACTGCCTGCTCTATCAGAACGTCACGCTCGGCGGCACGGGCATGACGAGCGGCAAGCGCCACCCGACGCTCGGCAACAACGTCATGGTCGGCAGCGGCGCGAAGGTGCTCGGTCCGTTCAAGGTCGGCGATAATGCCCGTATCGCGGCAAACTCCGTTGTGCTGCACGAGGTGCCGCCGGATTCCACCGTCGTCGGCGTGCCCGGCCGCGTTGTCCGGCGCAACGGCGAAAAGCTCGACCATATCCACACGCCAGACCCTGTCCGGCTGGAGCTGGACGCCCTGTATGCGCGTATCGAAAAATTAGAGGAAAAATTGAAGGAGGATCAAGATGTATCTCTATAATTCCATGAGCCATAAGAAGGAGCTCTTCACCCCCATCGACCCGAAGCTCGTCAAAATGTATACCTGCGGCCCGACGGTCTATCACTTCGCCCATATCGGCAACCTGCGCAGCTATATCATGGAGGACGTGCTCGAGAAGAGTCTGCGCTACATGGGCTATCCCGTCAAGCGCGTGATGAACATCACGGACGTCGGCCATCTGGCCTCGGATGCCGATACCGGCGAGGACAAGATGCTCAAGGGTGCGCGCCGCGAGCATAAGACCGTCATGGAGATCGCAAAGTTCTATACTGATGCGTTCTTCGCTGACTGTGCCAAGCTGAACATCAAGCGGCCGGATGTTGTGGAGCCTGCCACGAACTGCATCCCGGAATACATCCACATGGTGCAGACCCTGCTGGACAAGGGCTATGCCTATCTTGCGGGCGGCAATGTCTACTTTGACACGTCCAAGCTGGAAAAATACTATGTCTTCAACGACCATAAGGAAGAAGACCTTGCCGTCGGTGTGCGCGAGGGCGTCGAGGAGGATTCCAACAAGCGCAATCAGAATGACTTTGTTCTCTGGTTCACGAAGTCCAAGTTCGAGGATCAGGCCCTGAAGTGGGACTCCCCGTGGGGTGTCGGCTATCCCGGCTGGCACATCGAGTGCTCGTGCATCAGCATCAAGCACCTCGGTGAATATCTGGATATCCACTGCGGCGGCATCGACAATGCCTTCCCGCATCACACGAACGAGATCGCCCAGTCCGAGGCCTACCTCGGCCACAAGTGGTGCAACTACTGGTTCCATGTGCATCATCTGAATACGGAGTCCGGTAAGATGTCCAAGTCGAAGGGCGAATTCCTCACGGTGTCCCTGCTGGAGGAGAAGGGCTATGATCCCATCGCCTACCGCCTGTTCTGCCTGCAGAGCCATTATCGCCGCAACCTTGTGTTCTCGTGGGAGAACCTCGACAATGCGGCACAGACCTACGAAAAGCTCATCGCCCGCATCGCGGCCCTGCGCCCGGAGGACGGCGCGGTCGACGCGGAGGCCTTCGAGGCGCTGAAGGAGCGCTTCCTCGGCGCGCTGAACGCCGACCTCAACACGTCGCTCGCCGTGACGGCCGTCTATGATGTGCTGAAGGCAAAGACGAACGATGCCACGAAGCTCGCAGCCCTTGCCAGCTTTGACGAGGTGCTCGGCCTGAACCTGCTCTCCGCGGCAGAGAAGGCACGCAGCGCCCAGCCGGAGGAGGAGCACGACCCGGAGATCGACGCGCTCGTCGCCGCCCGTACCGAAGCAAAGCGCGCGAAGAACTGGCCGGAGGCCGACCGCATCCGCGATGAGCTGAAGGCACGCGGCATCGAGGTCATCGATACGCCGCAGGGCGCAAAGTGGAAGCGCATCTGATCGAAGGAGATACCATATGAAGCTGATGATCCTGGACGGGAACAGCGTCATCAACCGCGCGTTTTACGGCGTGCGGCCGCTGACGACCCGGGACGGACTTTATACCAATGCGATCTACGGCTTTCTGAATATTCTGGAAAAGGAGCGCAGCGAGGAAAAACCGGACGCGCTGTGCGTGGCCTTTGACCTGCACGCGCCGACGTTCCGCCATCTGCGCTATGACGGCTACAAGGCTACGCGCCACCCCATGCCGGAGGAGCTTGCCATGCAGATGCCGGTCATGAAGCAGGTGCTCGCCGCGATGAACATCCCGGTCTATGCCTGCGAGGGCTGGGAGGCGGACGATGTGCTCGGCACGGTCGGCCGTCTGTGCGAGGAGGCCGGGTGGGACTGCGCCATCCTGACGGGAGACCGCGACAGCCTGCAGCTCGTCGACGAGCACGTCTCCGTGCGCCTGGTGCACACGCAGGGCGGGCAGACGCGGACGGAGCGCTACACGCCGGACGTCTTCCGCGCGGAATACGGGCTGGAGCCGAAGCGCCTCATCGATCTGAAGGCTCTTATGGGCGACAGCTCGGACAATATCCCGGGTGTAGCGGGCGTCGGGCCAAAGACGGCAAACGACCTGCTGCAGCGCTTCGGTACGCTCGACGGCGTCTATGCCAATCTTTCCCGGGAAAACATGAAGGGAAAGCTGTTTGATAAGCTCGAAAACGGCCGCGAGTCGGCCTATCTCTCCTATGAGCTGGCGACGATCCGCTGCGATGCGCCCATCGACTTCACGCCGGAGAACAATCTCATCCGGCCGCCGAAGCGCCGGGCGCTGTATGACCTGTTCACCACGCTGGAATTCCAGCGCCTCATCGACCGCTACGGCCTGCGCAGTGCCGCTTTGGAGCAGGACGAGTCGGAGGAACCGGCGCAGCCCGTGACAGGCTCCTGTACGCTTCTGGACGTGCAGACCCCGGAGCAGGCGCAGCCGCTGTTATCAGGCGTGACGCTCAGCATTGCTGCGGCGGACGATCTCTCGATGCTCGTGGCCGCGCCGCACATGGACGGCCCGGACCAGACGGCCTATGTGCTGCGCCGCGAAACGCTCGGAACGGACTTCGTGCCGCTGCTGCAGCGCCTGTTTGCGGCGGACGTGCCGAAGACCGTGCACGACAGCAAGCCGCTGCTGCGTGCGCTGCTGGCTCTCGGCGTGGAGCCTGCGGGGATCGTGTTCGACACGGCTGTGGCGGCCTATCTGCTCGATGCGACGCGCGGGGCCTACGCCCTGCCGCAGCTGGCGCAGGACTATCTGCACATCCCGCCTGCGGACGAGGCCTCGCTCCTGCAGGAAAGCGTCCTTGCCATCCGGACGGCCTGCATCGACGGCCTGACGGAGGAGCTCGGCAAGCGCCTGCGCGAGCAGGGCATGCAGCCGCTGTTCGAGAACATCGAGCTGCCGCTGTGCCCGGTGCTGGCGCAGATGGAGCACGACGGCATCCTCGTCGACGCGCAGGCCCTGCATGACTTCGGCGAGATGCTCTCCGAGCGCATCGACGCCTGCGAGAGCCTGATCTTCGGCTATGCCGGAGAGACGTTCAATCTCAATTCCACGCGCCAGCTCGGCGTGTTCCTGTTTGAAACGCTCGGCCTGCCGCCCGTCAAAAAGACGAAGAGCGGCTATTCCACGAATGCCGAGGTACTGGAAAAGCTCCGTGACCGCCATCCGGCCGTGCAGGCCATCATGGACTACCGCATGCTCACGAAGCTGAAGTCCACCTATGCCGACGGCCTGCAGAAGGTCATCGGGCCGGATGGCCGCATCCGCACGACGTTTCAGAACACGGTCACGGCGACGGGCCGCCTGTCCTCCACGGACCCGAATCTGCAGAACATCCCCGTGCGCACGGAGCTCGGCAGCGAAATTCGCCGCATGTTCGTCCCGCGCCCCGGCTGGGTGTTGGTCGACGCGGACTACAGCCAGATCGAGCTGCGCGTGCTGGCGCATATCGCGGACGATACGCGCATGCAGGAGGCGTTCCGCTCCGGTGAGGACTTCCATGCCGTGACGGCCTCGCAGGTGTTCGGCGTGCCGCTGGAATCCGTCACGCCGCTCATGCGCCGCCATGCCAAGGCCGTGAACTTCGGCATCGTCTACGGCATCTCGGAGTTCTCCCTGGCGCAGGACATCGGCGTGTCCCGCGCGGAGGCCAAGGCCTATATCGACAGCTATCTCGAAAAATACAGCGGCGTGCGCGCCTATATGCACGATATCAAGGAGACGGCGCGTGAAAAGGGCTATGTGGAGACGATCTTTGGCCGCCGCCGCGCCATTCCGGAGATCAAAAGCTCGAATTTCAACGTCCGCTCCGGTGCGGAGCGCATCGCGCTCAACACGCCCGTGCAGGGCAGTGCGGCGGACATCATCAAGCTGGCCATGGTACGTGTGTTCCATGCGCTCGAGGGGCTGCAGGCCCGGCTGCTGCTGCAGGTGCACGATGAGCTGATCGTCGAGTGCCCGCAGGAAGAGGCGCAGCAGGTCATGCAGATCGTCACGAACGAGATGGAGCACGCCGCTGCGCTGCGGGTCCCGCTCGTGGCCGAGGCCAAGCAGGGAGAAAGCTGGTACGCCGCCAAATGATCGAAATTCAGGAAATGACCGCCGCCGATGTGGCGGACATCGCCGCGCTGGAGCGTCTGTGCTTCTCCGCGCCTTGGAGCGAAAACTCCATTGCGGAGGAGTTGGAAACCGGCTTCAGCCTCTGGCTCGTCGCGCAGCTGGACGGCGCATTTGCGGGCTATGTCGGCGCGCAGCTCGTGCCGCCGGAGGCCGATATGATGAATCTGGCCGTCGTGCCGGAGCTGCGCCGCCGCGGTACGGCACAGGCGCTTCTGCAGGCGCTGCAGGAAAGGCTGGCTGCGCGCGGCATCGGCTCTCTGACGCTGGAGGTCCGTGCCTCCAATCTCCCGGCCCAGCGGCTCTATACCGCAGCGGGCTTTGCCTGCATCGGGCGCAGGCCCAATTACTATCTCGCGCCCCGAGAGGACGCGCTGATCCTCAGAAAGGAGCTCGATCATGCGGATCCTTGCCATTGAATCCTCCTGCGACGAGACCGCCGTCGCCATTGTGGAGGACGGAAGACGCATCCTGACGGACTGCATCGCCTCGCAGGTCGCGCTGCACCGCGAATACGGCGGCGTTGTGCCGGAGATCGCCTCGCGCAAGCATATTGAGGCCATCTACGGTCTTGCCGAGCAGGCGCTGGAGAACACCGGCCTGACGCGCGGCGAGCTGGACGCCGTCGCCGTGACCTATGCGCCCGGCCTTATCGGCGCGCTGCTCGTCGGCGTGAATTTCGCCAAGGCGGCTGCGCTGGCGCTCGATGTGCCGCTCATTCCGGTCCACCACATCAAGGGCCATATCGCGGCCAACTATCTGGCCTACCCGGATCTGGAGCCGCCGTTTCTCTGCCTTGTCGTCTCCGGCGGGCACACCATGTTCGTCGATGTCGAGGACTATACGAAGCTGCGCATTCTCGGCGGCACGCGCGACGACGCGGCAGGGGAGTGCTTCGACAAGGTCGCACGGCTGCTCGGCATGCCAT
>ENA-ORUB01003666-ORUB01003666.1-human-gut-metagenome-genome-assembly--contig:-NODE-3666-length-12637-cov-9.454936_pt1 | contig 12637 bp, 8 predicted proteins | sample MGYA00241918_ERZ509200 | MGnify/ENA primary metagenome ERZ509200 (study PRJEB26280, sample SAMEA2338853) | human gut metagenome | biome: human gut; feature: human-associated habitat; material: faeces... | reverse complement strand
ATGTACTCGATCAGCCCCAGCTCCTGGCGCAGCTGCAAAATTTTAGCTGTATCGGTAGGCAGGGGGCCGCTGACCTTGGAGGTATTGTCCATGGTCAGCGCAGAAATCGTGGCTCCGTTGCCGTCCTGCACCTTCAGTGCGTCGGCATCGTAGACATACAGGGGGAAGGAGTCCGTGCTGGGAGCTTCCTCAACAGGGTTCTCCACGCTCAAAACCACCTGATAGGTGTCCTTTAGATTGCCGGCTTTCACACGCTGTAATGGCAGGGAGAAGCTTCCGGAGGTACCGGATAGGCGCTCACGGGCCACCTCTTGGGTGTTGTTGTCCTCTGTGACCCGGGTAATGGTCAGCGTGGACTGTTGAGAGGCGCCGTCAGTGGCGTTTTCCACCGACCAGTTGATATTGACGGTGCCGTCGGTATCCTTGTGGTAAATGCTCTGGGGCGGTGTCAGCTTGGCCGTGGCAGGTGGTGCCTGCACGATGATCCAGGCAAGTGCCGACAGGCGGACGTTCTCACCCTCGGCGTTGGGGTGCGGCATGGAGACCCGCACCGTGTAGGCCGGGGTATTTCCGCTGGAGAGATTGGAGAGCACATTCTCCGGGATCCGCACGCTGTTTTCCTCTTTGCCAGCGGTATAAGACGCAACGGGCTGGATGCCGCTCAGCTCCGCCTCATTCGTGTAGTTGCCCGCATACAGGTCAATCCTGTAATGGAACTCTTTGTTCGGTGCCATCAGCGCGGCGTTGGAGCTCCACAGCACGGTGGCGGGCTGATTTACCCGCGTCACGATGGACGCGCCGCCGGGAATCACCAGTGCCAGGGAATCGCCTGCCGTCACGGTATAGGGCTTTGACTCGCCCGTCACATCATCGGCAGTGTCCACAGTCCCGTTGTCCGCCGTAAAGGTAAAGGTGACGGTTCCCACCTTGGTTCCTGTGGTGGCAACAACGCCGGTATCCTCGTTGATGGTGGCAATGAGCGTGTCACTGCTGCTCCATTTGCCGGTGGTGTAGGTGGCCTGCTCACCGTTTTCCCCCAAAACCTCTGCCTGAAGCGTGGGGCGGGCGGCTTCGGCGAGGGAAATCGTATAGTCGGCGTCATTCGCTTCCGGGACGATGGTCACCGTGTGCGCGGAAACTTTCTTTGCCACCGTGAACTGCCGGGTCAGGGGAAGAACATTCACCCAGTTCGGAGCGTCTTTCGTGCCCTCGTTGGCCTGCAGCGTCACCGTATAGGTGCGGGTGTAAGCCGCGGGTGCGATTGCATAGTCGCTAATGGTGAAGGCTTCCTTCTCTGTGTCCAGATAGACCTGCAGATGGATTGGTTCAACCGCGGAATCGTACCTCAGCTCGAGGCGGAATGGGGCTTGCTTCGGGTCTGTGCCTGCCGGGGTGTGATAATTGCTGTATACGGTCTTGTAGGCCTGCTCCATGTTGGCGTTCATCGTGAACGATGCCTTGCCGTTGCCGTAGTCGGCGGTCAGTGCGGTGGGGGCGTTGCGCATCAAGACGCTCTTCAGCTCAACGCCGGCAATCGAGTTGCTTTGATAGGGCGTGGTATCCAGCGTATGACCGAAAACATCCTTCACGCCGGTCATACCATTGACGGTGACCGTGGTGGCATCCGTATCCTGCACTGGATACCAGAGCATTGCCGTGACACCGTATTTGTTCATGGAAAGCTCAGCGGCGGTATACTCTTTGCCATTGATGGTCACGCTGGCGCTTCTAAGATCCACGAACTCGTCAAAGGTAACTGTGATGGGGACGTGCTGTCCGCTGGCATAGGTTCCCTCCGGGGCCGTGACGCTTTGAATGGTGGGGGCGTCCGTGTCCACCAGCCTGGCGGTGACGTTGCTGTTCTTGGTGGTGGCCCAGGAATTTTGGATTTCGCCCTGTACACTTTTCATATACAGTCGGAAGGGCAGATAGTACCGCTGATCCCCTCTGTTTTGCGTGGTAGACTGCAGGGAGAGGCTGACCGTACTGCCCTTGTTGATCGTACAGTTCAGCGCTTTTGTTCTGTTGTTGCTGAGCTCCAGAGATTTTCCATTGAACTTGTACTCCGTCAGATAGAACGGGGAATAGGGCTGGCCTTTATACCAGCCATACGGCGCATCGCCAGCATAGGCAGCTTTTTCGGTACTCCAGTTAAACTCGATGCTGGCGTCGATTTGGTATGGCTGATAAAATGGGTCGGAGCCGGCGGGAAGCACCGAGTTGCGGGCGCCCTCCAGAATTCTGATGGTATCGCTTAGCGCAACGAAGTCCGGATTGTTGGCACCAAGGGCTGTAGTGTATTCATTTGCCAGCAAAGGAATAAACATATCCCCCTGTATCGTGGCTGTACTTTCGTATCTTTCCTCATAGTTCGGCGCGGTCATTACTGTTTGTATTGTGGGGACGCCAACCGTCTTGATTAGCTTGAGCTGATGGTGGTCGGCATAACCGGCGCCGTCATAGAACACCAGATTTTCCGCATCGTAAAATTCAATCATCCCCAGCAGGTCGCCATAGGAATAAGAATTCCCGAGCCAGTCTGAGTTCCCTCCTCTGGTTTGAACATTGACAGTGATTTTACGACCACCTAAATTGTAAGTTGAGCCTGCGTCATAGGTCAGCTTGTAGGACCCGTCGCTTTGCTCGACCCCACTCACCCCGTCTATCGAGACCTCCACATTGGTGATATACTTGCTGAGCTGGCCTTTTTGAATGCGGTAGGAAAAGCCGACCGGTTTTCCGCGGTATATAGTAAAAGTCCCGGATTCCCATTTGTTGTTTGCGAGAACCTCCAGCGTTTGGCTCATCATGCCGCTCATATCCACCGTCTCAACGCCCTCAGGCTTTGTGGCAGAGGCGGAATACCGCAAGCTGATGCCCTGCAGCTCCAGCTGCTCCATCAGACTATTGAGATTCTCCAGTGCTTCCCCGGTAAACTCCCTGCCGGAGAAATAGGTGTCCTTGATCCGCTGCAGCTCCTGTTCGATTTGGATCATGGTCTTCAAATCGCCCAGCGCCACCGGGGTCCCATCCACGTCGGCGATACGGGTGAGATCCGTGGCGGGATTTTCCAGTAGCTCCATGACAGCCGCCAGTGTCAACACCCGGCCGTCCAGCGTGATGGTTTGATCCACCTTGAAATTGCCGCCTTCATCCAGCAGCCCCAAAGCGTTCAGCATGGAAAGCACTTGGTCGCTGCTGCCGCCGGTCAAGGCGGAGAGCTGCTCCAAAATCGCCTGATTTTCCTCGGGTGTGTTGCCCAGCGAATCGCTCACCGCTGCAAACGCCGCTGTCGGCAGCATGGTCAGCACCATGCAGCACAGCAGCAGGATGCTAAGTATTCGTTTTTTCATGTCGTTTTTCCCTCCTGTTTCTGCGGGTCTGGCTTACCTGTCCCGTCTTTTTTCTGGTTTTCCCTGCTTCTGAGCCGGAAGCACAGCGCGGTGATCGCCGCCGCCGCTGCAAAGCAGACAACGCCTACCAGCACATAGCCGCCTGCGTCCTCCCGCAGCAGCATCGCACCGAACACACCTCGTGCGGCGCTCTGCCCCGGCCCGACGACTGTGCTCGCCATCTGCATCAGCGCTGCGAACAGCAGCATACACGCGGCGGACAGTCCGCAGATCTCGCGCTGCTGCTTCCGGCGGGCGTACTCGTGTCTCCGCTTTTTGACGAGCGCGACCCGCCTTGCGGTATCATACATGTCTCTGGCTCACTCCTCTCTTCATGGCTCGAACGTGGTGACGTAAAAGTCCCTTCACTGATATAGGTACAGAAAAACGGAAAAACTCTCACCCCAAATACAAAGATTTTCAAAAAAAATTGAGAGCCGCTCAAAAGCAGCTCTCAAGTGGAAGGCTTTGGTTATTCTCTCCGCGTAAGGCGGAGGGCAGACAGCTTTCCCGCCGCCATCAGCAGCACCGGCAGGACGTAAGCGACGTACTGCGCCACGCCGCCGTAGACGATCAGCAGGTTGTAGGTGGCGTGAAAGGTGATGGCCGCGCCCAGCAGACCGCAGGTGCCAGCGATCTTCAGCCACGTCCGCTGCCAGGCATACGCCAGCCCTTCGCCGACGATGCCGCCGCACAGCACATGCATGGCTCCTGTTCCGAAACCGCGGAAGAAGATGAAGGAGAAGCGGTCCGCTCCGTTCTGGATCAGATAGCAGACATTTTCAAAGGTGGCGAAGGCAAGGGCAATCGTGATGGCGGCAGCCTTGATTTTATCCCCCTCCGGCTCGAATACCAGAAGATAGAATACCAGCGGCAGCAGCTTCATGATTTCCTCCACCACCGGCGCGATCTCCGCCGTGGCGGCAAGCGCGTCCGCCTGACATACCGCCGCGAGGAAGGTGTTGATATAGGCCGAAAGCAGGCACACCCCCATCCCGGCAATGCAGAACAGGAAGAAGCGGAGCTGCCGCCTTCCCATGCACAAAGCTGCCACCAGCAGCGGGGATGCCATGCACAGAAAGATGTTTTCGATGTAGGTCATGCGTCCACCGCCTTTCTCGCGGCGGGCAGCAGCCCGAAAATGGCAAGCGTCAGCAGCATATCACACCAGAAGGTTGGGCTTGCCGGAGAAGTATCCGGCCAGAAGCAGCCCACCGTCCAGAGCAGGTACTCCGAGGCAACAAAGCACAGCACGCCGATGTGGAAGTACCGCATATTCCGCGCCGCGCCCGTCTGCCCGTTGGCGCAGACCAGTCCGCGAATGGAGCAGAAGGAGAGCCATATCATCATGCCGCACCAGAGCAGGTTGGAGAGAATGTCCCCGAAGGTGCAGTAGAACGCCAGCAGCGGCACACCGAACGCAGGTGCAAGCCATGCTCTGCGGCAGCGGAAGCAGCGTTCCTCTGTTCCTGCCAGCGTGGCCTGCAAAATGCGCAGGAAAATTACGCTGGCCACCCAGCCGAACTCCGACACATAAAAGACCCGGGGTGTGGTGTCGAACAGCAGCAGATACAGCGTCCAGTAGAGCGCGCCGAGGGCAAAGCAGCCGTAGAAGCAAAGCAGCAGAAAATACGCCTGCCTGCGGCTTCTGCGGTAGGATAGACCCGAAAGCAGTGCGCCGACGAACGTGACCAGCAGCTGCAGCAGGTTCTCAATCAGCTCCATGAATTCCCTCGCTTTCGTTGTTCTGATCGTCCTCCCGCTTCATCTGATGCAGCCGGAAGCACAGAACGGTCACGCACACGCCGAGAAGAAACGCCAAAAGCCCGATGACGATATATCCGAGAGCGCCGCCGCCATACATGCTGGCCGCCGTTTCAAAGCCGGAGTAGTCGCCGGTCTGGATGCTTGCGGCAATGCCGGGCATGGCGAGGGACGCGCCAATGAGCAGCACAAGACACGCCGCCACAGCGGAAGCCATGGTAATCTTATTGCGCCGCAGCCGTTTTTCCCGCTCAATTTTGGCGATGCGCCGTTTTGTCTCCGCGACCCGCTCCTCATGATTCCGCATTTGTGATTCCCTCCCGTTCCAGCAGCCTTCGCAGGCTCTCTTTTCCGCGATACACCATGTTGGTGATCTGCTTTACCGTTTTCCCCGTGACCTCCGCCGCCTGCGCGTAGCTCATATCTTCAAAATAGGTGAGATATAAAACCTCCCGGTAGTCCGGGTTCATTTCACCCATGCAGAAATGCAGGACGCGGTTTCGCTCCTCCGTCCGGATAACCTCCTCCGCCAGCAGCCGCCCGTCCGGCTCGTTGGTCAGCGCGTCGAGGCTGAACAAGGGCTTCCGCCTGCTCTTGCGGCGCAGCGCCGTGTGGCGCGCGGCCTTATAGAGATACGCCTTGAAGCCGCCGTCCCGTATCTTCGGCTTTTTCGTGAACAGATAGGCGAAAACGTCCAGCATCAGCTCCTCCGCCTCGTGAACATCGTGCAGGTAGCCGTCAATATACAGGGTCAGGGGGTCGCCGTATTTTTTCATCAGGGCCTCCAGCCCCGCGTCGTCGCCGCTTAGATATTGGCGGTAAAAAACCTCGTCACAGGTCATAACGTTCCCTTTCCTTTGCAGCCGTTCAGGATGCAGGGCAGCCTGTCAGACGCTTGCACAGCCGTGCCGCGCCGTCCCCTCCATACCGACAAAAAAATACAACACAATTTCAGTATATACGAATCTCGGAAGAAAAGCAAGAGGACAAGCGGAGCGATAAAAAGCAGCACACCCGGAGAAATAACCCGGATGTGCTGCAGAAGGCCGACGCACAGAGCAGCTCAGCAGCGGGCGCCGCTGATCGTGGGTCGCCGGATGAGATGAGGCAGCGCCTTGCCCGCTTTCTTCTGTGCAATGAGCCATGCGGCCATATCCCGCAGGGTCTGCTCCAGCGGGCGCGGCTGATATGCAAAGCACTTCGATGCAGCCGCATGGCTGAAGCAGCCGTTTGAGGCAAGAACGGAAATGGAATATGGGGTGAAAAACAATGGCTTTCGATCCTTCAAGCTCCGGCGCTCGTAGTACGGAGCGGCCAGCCTTGCAAGACCCAGAGGCAAGCAGATGGGCCGATACCGCCGTTTTGCTGCCGCCCCGATGATCTGCAGCATTCTGCGAATCGTGACATAGTGGCCGGACAAAATGTAGCCTTTACCGGGCTCTCCGCTTTCGGAACAGGCGAGAATGCCATTTGCCACATCCCGCACATCCACAAAGTCATATCCGCCGCGAACGGCGAAAGGCAGCTTCCCGGCAAGAAAGGATCTTGCCATTGAGGTGAAGCTCCCTCCCTGTAAATCGTCCGGCCCGATGATGCCGGAGGGGAATACAATGCTGGCGTTCAACCCGCACGCCGCCGCGTCGTAGACCAGCTCGGTGGCAGCGGCCTTGCTCTTGGCGTAATCACCGTCCACAAGCCCCGGCGAGAATTCACAGTTTTCTGTAATGGGGCAGCCCTTTGGCTGCTCCGGGATGGCATGAACGGAGCTGACATAGACCAGCTTGCCCACTTTATGCGCCATGCATTGCTGCAGGAGCTGCCCTGTCCCACCTACATTGACCTGATAGAGCCTCGGACCGGGTCTGGACGCGACGGAGACGATACCGGCGCAGTGAATCACACAGGTATGACTGTCGGCATCCGCAAAGAAGTCTGCCAGCGAGTCTTTGGCGCACACATCACCGATAACGGTATGGACTTCTTTGGGGAGCAAATTGATATAGGGGTCATTCTGCAGCACAAGCGCGTACACTTGCGCTCTGCGGCGCACCAGCCTCTCCGCAACAGCCCTACCGAGGAAGCCGGTAGCACCTGTAACAAGATATTTATCATACATTCAAAAGACCTCCTCTCAAGATAATCATACAGGTGTTGATTATCTTTCACAAGTATAGTATACTGGAGAGGCAGATCAGAAACAATCGGCATTTGCCCTGCAATTGAAAGAAAAGCAACACGGCGCGCCGGAGTGTTGCAGAATTTTGTAAACTTTTTGTGAGGAGCGCAAAATGGAGAAGCTGGATGCAAGAAAACGCTATACGCAAATGGTGCTCAAGCAGTCCTTTTTGGAGCTGCTGAAGGAAAAGCCGGTCAGTAGGATTACGGTGAAGGAGGTCTGCGCGCTGGCGCAGCTTAACCGTGCCACCTTCTATGCCCATTTCAGCGATTGCTTTGCCCTGATGGAGAGCATTGAGAATGAACTCATCGATGCATTCGAGAAATCCCTTCGCTATGTCAATTCCTTTGATGTGACGGCGCTGATCGAGGCCATCTACGATATGGTCGATCAGAATCAGGAGGCCTGCCGGGTACTGATCCTGGGCAACACAAGCTCGACCGTCCTGATGCGGATGATCGCCTTGGCCAAGGAGGACAGCATTGCTTACTGGCGGAAAGAACTGCCCAATGCCAGCGAAACAGAGCTTGAGATGATGTATACCCATCTGTCAAACGGTTTGATGCATGTCGTTGTGGAGGGCTATGACAAGTACAGCAAAGAGGAAATGATCCATTTTGTCAGCCGGGTCGTAAAAGCCAGTCTTTCGGTGTTCCAATCGTCCCAAAAACCTCTTGCTTAACATAGATATGATGTCTGCGTGGTATAATAAGCCAAAGGATTGACGGACCAAAAAGCAGACCTTGGTCATCTGGTGGAACTTTATCGGCGTAGTCGATATCTCATACTGATTCTTGATTAAAATATTTAATCAAGAATCCCGTGTGCTACGCACACTCGCATCGTGCGAATGCACGCTGCGCCGTCTCATGCAGAATCTGACGCGCCGTTGGCGCTATAAAAAGCTCTTCAAGCTTTTTAACAGATTCTAGTATCACAACAAGAGCAAAAAGAAACGGCATAGCCTACATGATCGTAAGCTATGCCGTATTCTTTTGAGCACCTTTCGTCCTTACGTGAATGCGGACTTGGCCTGCCCTTGAGCTTTGTTCTGTTACAGCTTCGCGTAGCGCATGAGGATGGTCGCGAACTCTGCGCGGGTGGCGTTGCCGGTCGGCTGGAGGCCGCCGTCCTTGCCGTTGATGATGCCCGCGCCGACGCACCAGCGCAGCGCGTCAACAGCCCACGAGCCGACCAGACCTGCATCCGGCCAGCGGCTGAGGTCGCCCGTCGGGGTCGTGTCCGTTCCCTTGACGGTCTTCGCATAGCGCTGCAGCATGAGCGCCATGTCCTGACGGCTGATCTCCTCCATCGGGCGGAACGTGCCGTCCTCGAAGCCCGTGACGATGCCCTTCTGCTGGGCCCAGGCAACGGCCTCGCCGTACCACTCGTTCGCCGGGACGTCCGGGAACGCATTCGTCGCGCTGACCTTGTCGCTGGAGAGGCGATAGAGGACCGTGGCGACCATGGCGCGGTTGAGGGTGGTATCCGGCTCGAACTTGCCCTTGCCCATGCCGTTCATGAGGCCGGTCTCGAGGACATAGTCCACGCTCTCGTGGTACCAGCCCCGGTCCGGACGGTCGGTGAAGGCCTTGGACGGGCAGTTATCGGAGTTGGCCGGGATCGTGCGGGTCTCCGTCGTACCGCAGCCGGAGCAGCTGCGCGTCTGCGTGCCCTCGTGGAAGCAGCCGGCCGGCTCTGTGGTCTCCCACGGGCCCCAGGTGTGGGTGTGCGGTGCAGAGATCTCGTGGATGTCCGCGCGGTCGCGCACACGCAGGCGGGCAAAGATGGCGCTGTCGGCGCTTTCTTCATCGACGTCGCGGGAGCCGATGCCGATGCCGCTGACGGTCATGCCGACCGTGAGCTTGTCGAGGCTCGTGTCCGTGCTCGTGATGTAGCCGTTGATGAACAGGAGGGCTATGCCGGTCTCATCCTGCACATAGATCTTGTCAACGACGCCTGCCGTCTTGTGGATCTCGGTGATCTTGCCCTCGACGCGCATCAGGTTGCCGATGTTCTCGTCCGCCATCGCGGCCTTCGCCGTGACGAGCTGCGGCTCGAGCGGGGTGATATCGTCGGAGATGATCTCGATGCTGCCGTTGTAATCGCTGCTGAGGTTCAGCTCGATCTCACCGCAGTAGTAGGTCACGCCGCCGTGGACGCGGACCTTCATGCCCTCGGCATAGTTGCCCGCGACCGGGAAGACGTTGATGCCGCGCGTGTCGTCCTGCACATAGATGCAGTCGAAGAACGCGGTGTTCTTGTCATAGCCGGAGGCATTGGCCGTGACGGTGCCCTCGACCTTGCCCAGCTCCTCGCCGTCGGGGTCGGCGATGCTCGCCTTGACGCGGACGGTGTCGAGCTTCTGACCGTCCTCGAGCGGGATGATGCCGCCCATGAGGGTGTCGTTCAGATAGTAGTAGATCGCGAGGTTCTGGTCCTCGGTGGAGTAGACGCGGCGCTCGGCCATGGCGGCGTAGAGGCCGGCCTCCGTGAAGTCGTCGGTCACGATGACGTCGCGGCAGGTGTTGGAGTCGCCCCACTTGCCCTTGTGGTTATCCTGGTTGTTCGTCGGCGCGACATGCCAGCCCTTGGACAGGGCCTTGTCATACTCGGAGTAGCTCGGCCAATAGGAGCTGCCGCCGACTGCGCCTTCGCCGTTGCCGACCTCGACGAGGTTCAGAACGACGTCGCGCGACGGGGTATAGCCCGCGAAGTCATCGAACGTGCCGAACGTCGTGCCCGGATGGTTGAACTGGGAGACGACCGGCGCATTTTCGAGCCACTTCGTCTTCACGCCAGCCGCGACGGCTTCGCCGTTGACATCGAGGCCCTTGTTCGCGTTGACCATCAGGTCGTTATACAGGTGCATGCCCGCATAGCTGTTGCTCTTCTCATTGAGCTCGCCGTTATTGCGGGAGACGATGCCGTAGGTGTTGAAGGTGTTCGTGTGGCCGGGGCCGCCGGACCACGTCATCTCGTAGCCGTAGGCGGCGATGAAGTCCGTGGACATGGCGTTGTATTTCTCGGCCGTCTTCTTGGCCTCTTCCCACTTCGTCATGGTGCCGTCCGCGGTCTTTTCGAGCGAGGACAGGTCGTAGTAGCTCGTCTTCGTGGCGGAGCTCTTCGTATCGAAGTAGTTCGAGTGGTCCGTGACGATCAGGAAATCGACGTCCTTGGCCTGCATGGCATGCTCATAAGCGTCCTCGAGCGTGCCAGCACCGTCGGAATACTCCGCGGTGTGGGAGTGCATCTGGCCGAAATACAGGCTGAGGCCGGATTCGCCGACAAAGAACGACCAGATCTTTTCGGCCTTCTTGCCGTCCTTGCGGGTCACGCTCAGCTCGACGACGTACTTGCCGTCTGCCAGATCCTTCGCCGGGGTGTAGGTGAGTCTGCCGTCCTTCAGAACGGGCGTGACGCTCTCGCCGTTGAGCTTCATGGAGAACGTCGGGCTTTCGCCGAGGTTGGCGGCGACTGCGCCGATCTCCGGGCGCTTGTTTGCGCCGGTGGCCTCGTTGGCCGCGGGCATGACATTCGTCAGCACCGGCTCATCGAGGACCTGCACGGTCGTCTCGCCGGAATAGGTCATGCCGAAGCTGTTCTTCGCGCTGGCCGTGAGCTTCAGGCTCGTCTGGCCGGACAGGGCGGCCATCGGGACGGTGTAGGTGTAGACCTTGCCCTCGACGGAGGCGGCCGTCAGGGTGACGGCAGCGCCGGTCGTCTGATACTGCACGGTCATCTCCGTGATGTCGGACAGGTCGTCCAGTGTGACGGAGAACGTGTAGTCCAGGCCCTGATAGGCGTCGGCCGCCTTGAAGGAGACCTTCGGGTTCAGGACATAGCCGATGTTCAGCTCGTCCTGCACGGGGTAGAACTTCATGGCAAACAGCTCGAGGCTGCCGTTGTAGGTCCAGCCGCTGAAGCCGTTGCTGAAGTACTCGATGCACACCTTTTTGTTATTGTACTTTGCCGTCTTGTTATAGATGATGTAGCCCTCCGACTTCTTCTCGAGCGTCCACTTGGTGTAGTCGCTCTCGACGGTGTCGAAGTACAGGCACTCTGCGTTCGAGCCGTCGGACTGGTTCTCGGACGTGCGCAGGAACTTGCCCTGATTTTCGAACGTGTAGTAGGTGCCGTCGGTGTGAACGGTGAAGATGAGGCCGCCGTTGCCGACCTCGATGCCGCTGCCCTTCGGCGTGGCTTCGACGCCCGTGAGGGAGGGCGCAGTCGTATCGTCCGTCTGCGGGCCCATGACGGCGCCCGCGTTGTCGTTGTAGATCACGACGGTCTGGCCGTCCTTCGGCAGCTCGCCCGCCTCGGGGCGCGTGCCGATGTAACCGTCGTTGTCCGGGTCAGCCGTGCCGTCCACGGAGAAGAAGCGGAAAACATAAATGCTCCAGTCGTTCTTGTTCGGGTTGTACGTCCAGGCCTTAAAGGAAGTATAGAACTCCAGGAAGATCTCGTAGTTGTTGTACTTGACCTCGGCACTGGCAATGGAGAAGCCGTCGTAGTCCTTACCTGCGTCGGCGATCTTCCACTTCGAGCTCATGGAGGAGCCGGACTTCGGCTCGTTCTCGAACGTGAGCTTTTCGGCGCTGTCCACGGTCAGGTACTGGCCGCCGCACGTCAGGTAGTAGGTGCCGTCCGCGTTCTTCACGGCCTGATAGGCACCTGCGCCCGTCTGCACGGTCAGGTTTGCAGACTCCTCGGAGCCGAAAGCAGCCGAAACGCCGACTGCGCCGCCGGAGGCCTCCGGCGAGAACACGCCGCCTGCGGGTGCGCTGTAGATGACGAACGACTGCCCGCTCTCCGGGATGCCGTCGATGGGCGTGGCCGTGAAGCGTTCCTTCGCAGCCGATACGGCGGGCAGCATCGTCAGGGCCATTGCCAGCACGAGCAGCGCTGCCATGACCCGACTGAGGTGTTTCCTCATTAGATTATCCTCCTTTTCTGTCCCCCCTGTATATGCAGAGGGCAGTATGATGAGTTTATGATACCATACTTTCTCTGCGATTGCCATAGAAAACAGGATGCTCATACGGAGATTTTACTTTTTTCGGCAGAATTGCCAAAGATATGACGTCTTATTCCGCTTTTTGATCCCGCGTCTCATACAGCCCGCAGGGTTGACAGCCCATGGGCCGGACGGTATAATAGAATCGTTAATAAACATTTTCGGAGGTTGCCCCCATGAAGAAGCTCACCCTGCCGCGTCTGGTCTCTGCCGTTCTGGGCGCACTGTTTTTCCTTGCTGCCTGTATCGTGCTCGCCGTCCGGCTCGTCCGCGGCGAGGCCGGGCTGA
>ENA-ORUB01003659-ORUB01003659.1-human-gut-metagenome-genome-assembly--contig:-NODE-3659-length-12653-cov-2.349262_pt1 | contig 12653 bp, 8 predicted proteins | sample MGYA00241918_ERZ509200 | MGnify/ENA primary metagenome ERZ509200 (study PRJEB26280, sample SAMEA2338853) | human gut metagenome | biome: human gut; feature: human-associated habitat; material: faeces... | reverse complement strand
AGGTCGCAACCCCGAATATAAAAGGTTTGTTCTCCATAATCTTCAACTTGTTATTCTCTAATTGCAAAGATAGGTAATAATTCTATTACTAACAATAGTATTACTAATAAAGTTATTAGAATATCGGGTCTTGGATCGAAACTCGTGTTTAGCCGCTGTCGTAATACGCCAATTCATATAGTTGAGGTTGGATATTTATCGGCAATTCGCATTATTTCAGGAGTGCGGTTATTTGCCGAAGCTATTTTTGTTCGGGCTTGCCCGATGTCCACTAAATTCCTTTCGGGGTAGCTCAATACCCCGACCGACACTTGTCGTCGGGACGGTTGCCACGTAATCTGCAAGCAGGGTCAAAGGGATTATCCGATGTAAAACGGATTTTGGAGTGGCACAAGATGAATATTTGGGCATGTATATCTTGGCCGAAAAAAAGGGAAGAGAAGGCCGTAAAACGGGCAACTTCTGCTTCGTCCGCACAAATTCTGCTCCCGATCTTTCCTTTCTCTTTCCCGTATTCAATCAATATATAGTCTTTTTTCGTATATTTACCGCGAAAACCAATTAATTAAAGGTGATGCCTATGGCATAAACGGAGAAATATTAAGAGATAAAATATAAAAAGCGTTAGCTTTTATTCTTGCTTTTGAAACTTGGCCGTTTTAATCGCAGACAAGAGTAAAGCGTAAACGCTCACGGAAACGTGGGCTTTACTCGTTTATTTGTCTGCACGGTTGGCCAAGACCTCAAAAGCAAATAAAAGGTACTGTCCCACGTCTTTTTTATATGTGTAACCAAACTCCGCCGGGGGACGGGCGGAATCGATTTACACACATGAAACACAATCTGCCTATCTCTGCTTTATCGGTCGGAGCCGTGCCGACCAGACTCAATAAATACGACATTACCGGCATTTGCAACGACATGAAAGATTTTCCCGGTTACGAACGGGTTAACGGATGTTCGCGGCTATGTCGGTGAGAAAAATCCTGCTGTCGGTCATTTGTTTGTCGTGCTTTCTGTCGGCCCATGCCGGGCAGAGAGCCGATTCGGTGCGTATCTATTACCGGACAGGTTACCGTTACGTGGAACCTTTATACCGCGACAACGGTATGCAGTTGGCACGTTTTACAGAATCTGTCCGCAGAGCACTCCGTGACAGAACGATAGAATGTATCGTAGTACGTTCCGGAGCCTCCCCGGACGGGGCTAACCGTGCCAACGAACTGCTGTCCGAGCGCCGTGCGGACTCTTTGGTTTCCTATATCGTCCGTCATACCGACGTTCCCGCCTCCCTGATCGACAGGCAGGCCGCCGGGATAGCGTGGGACGAACTGCGGGCACAGGTGGCCGCATCCGGCATGCCGTACCGCGACGAAGTGCTCGACGTGCTGGACAACACGCCCGTCTGGATCTTCGACGAAAGGAACCGGGTCGTGGGCGGCCGTAAACAACGGCTGATGGACTTGCGCGGCGGCGAGCCTTACCGCTATATGTTGCGGGAGTTCTTCCCCGACCTGCGAAGCAGTGTCGTCGTGACGCTTTATGTTCATTCAGAGAAAGAAACTGCCGACAGAAAAAGTGTACTGGCCGATTCCCTTCGGATTATGCCGGAGACACCGGACACTACGAGAAATGCGGCCCGCTTACAGCCGGAAGAAATTACCGGTTCTGTAAGTCCGCCTGCCGTCAGCGGGAATATTCCGCCGTCTTCCGGCGGACATGAAGACCGGGCCGACGTTCCATTTCACCGCTTAGCACTCAAGACCAATTTACTTTACGATGCCGCTCTGATGCCCTCGTTGGAGATCGAATACCTGATAAACGAACGTTGGACAGTCAATCTCGAAGGGGAAGTCGCCTGGTGGTCGAAGAAAAACAAACATAAATATTACCAGATCGCCACGATCAGTCCCGAAGGGCGTTATTGGTTCAAGACCCGAAAGCCGTGGCACGGGCATTACGTCGGACTTTTCGTCGGGGGAAGCTGGTATGATTTGGAAAACGGGAAACGGGGATACAAAGGCGAACTGTTCATGACCGGACTGAGTTACGGCTATATGTTCCCGGTCAGCCGCAACATCTCTTTCGAGGTGGGAATCGGCGTGGGCTTTTTACATACCTCTTATGAAGAATACTTGCCCATTGACGGTCATTATGTCTACCAGCGAACCAGTCGTACCGATTATTTCGGCCCCGTAAAACTCAAATTCGCGCTGGTATGGCGGCTTTGGAACCAGAATCGGAAAGGAGGCGTGCGATGAACAGGAAACAGGTGATTAAGATTGCAGGAATATGCTGTGCCGTGCTCTTGTCTGGTTGCCGAAAAGACTTGTGCTACGACCATGACAGTCATGGATTGAGCGTACGGGTAAACGTCCGACCTGCGTGGGAATGCGTTTGGGAGCGGGATTACGGCAAGGGGTGGCAGGAAGACTGGCCGGAGGAGTTCGGCTGCGAGTACGAACGTTTTCGCCCCGATCCGGCCACCGGCATTGCGGCGTTCGTATATCACGAGGACAATTCACGTACGGAACAGCACATCTCTGCCGAAGGCGGAGAACTCCCGATGACCGAAGGGACTAAAAGCATCCTTTTGCATAACGACGATACGCGGTATATCGTGTTCAGCGATCTGGATTCATGGGCCACGGCCTCGGCAACTACGCGGACCCGCACACGTTCCACATACAGCCAGGAGCACGGGGGCGAGCTGACCGTTAATGCCCCCGACATCCTGTACGGGGCGTGGATCGACTCCTACGAAGCAGTTCGCACCTCGGAGCCTGTCGAATTTCCCGTTACTTTACGTCCGTTGGTCTATACCTATCTGATCCGTTGCGAATTCGACAGCGGACTGGAGTACGTGGCACTGGCACGGGGCGCATTGTCCGGTATGGCGGGATCGGTTTACCTGCAGGACGGACGCACCGGTGATGAACCGGTTACCGTCCTGTACGACTACGACCTGACGGCGTTCGGGACGGAAGCGGCCGTTACCTCGTTCGGCGTACCGGGATTTCCGGGGGATCATTACGTACAGCGTTCCGAGCGGCGTTACGGACTCAATCTGGAAGTGAGGTTGCACAACGGGAAGATCAAGACGTTCGAATTCGATGTTACTGACCAGTTAGCACAACAGCCCCGTGGAGGGGTGATTACGGTGAGCGGACTCGAAGTTTCGGAGCAAGAGGCGGGCGGCGGTGCAGGTTTCGATGTGGAGGTCGAAGGCTGGGGAGAATTCGAAGATATAGAGCTGCCATTGGACTGAATGGGAATACACTTTTTTTAATATTAACATCATGAAAAAGAATCTGTTTTTACTCGCTGCGGTGGCTGTCGTCATGGCCGGATGCAGCAAAACGGAAACGGTCGAGATGCCGGATTCCGCTGTGATCGGTTTCGGGAGCGCCTATATAGGCAATCCGACCCAAACGAAAGCCGTGAGTACGCTCACGACTGCCAATATCGATGCCTTCTATGTCTATGGAGGCCATGACAACAGCCTGACCAACACCTTCGATGGGACGAAAGTCACTAAATCCGGGAGTACATGGAGCTATTCGCCCGTACGCTACTGGACTGCCGGGGAAAGCTACAACTTCGTGGCATACGCCCCCGAAATACCCGCCGGCAAGGGAACGGTCAGTGCAGATGAAATCAACGGACGCCTGACCTTCACCGATTACGTTTCCGGTCCGGACAATCAACTCGATTTGATCTATGCGGACGGGGTATCCGTTATGGCACAACAGGAGAACAACGGGCCTGTGTCGTTCAATTTCCAACACCTGCTGTCGATGATTAAGTTTACTTTCAAGAGCGGTTTTCCGGTCGATGTGCCGGTAACCGTTTCCGGTCTGAAAGTTTACGGAATGGCGGCGCAGGGAACGTACGACAACGGATGGACACCAGACGGAGCCCAAGCAGTCGCAGAAGATACTCCGTTCAACGAAATGGTAACGACAACGGCCGAAAATAAGGCGGATGCATCGCAGGCTACGCAAGCTGCCAGTGCCAATTTCGTGGTCATTCCCCAATCCGGCGGAACAGTGACCGTTTCGTTTACGGCTGCTGTTTCTTTGGAAGCAGGCAATGTAAAGACTAAAGAGTTTACCACGACGCTTGTACCCGCGTGGGATGCGGGCAACTGCTATAACTACGTGGCGACTATCTCGGAGCAGAACATGGAAGTACAGTCGATTACCTACGGCGATCCGAATGTTACGGAATGGGTGGAGCAGGAAATCGAATCGGGTATCGGAACGATGGTCGTAGTCAATACGGCAGGTAATCTTGCTACATTGCTGGCCAATGCCAATCCCGGCCAGATAACAGGCCTGAGAATTAACGGCGGCTTGAATGAGGCCGACTTCCAATACATCCGCGAGAACCTTACCGCACTGGAAGTTCTCGACCTCGCTGGAAGCGACATAACCGAACTGCCTACGCGTGCATTGGCTTTTTATGAAAGTATGGGACTTAGCGATAATACGACGCTGAAAGAAGTGATCTTGCCCGAAGGTCTGAAAACTATCGGTAATTCGGCTTTTGCAATGTGTACGGCTCTGGAAAAAGTGAATATTCCATCCACCGTCACGACACTCGGACGCTGGATGTTGGAAGGCGCAGCCGTAAAATCCGTAACTATTCCCGTCGGTGTGACCGAAATTCCGGCGAGCTGCTTCTATGGAAGTGCCATTACCTCAATGGTTGTTCCGAGTACCGTTACCTCATTTGCAACCCTATATGAAGAAGACTATGGTGATTGTAGTTGGGCGTTTGTCGGTTGTATGCAGATGCAATCGCTTGTCATAGAGGGTCCCGTGACTACGATTCCAAATGATTTCTGCTGGTCGGGCAAGTATGATGACACCGATGTTGTCGTGCCGACCAATTTAACGTCACTGACATTGCCGGACGAGGTTGAGACAATAGGTGCGGGTGCATTCAACGGATGTCCGATAACAGAGCTTAAATTACCGACCAATCTGAAGTCTATAGGTGACGAGGCTTTCGCCGACTGTAAAATTACGGAATTGACCCTGCCTGAAGGGTTTACCACACTGAAAGGCGGAGCATTCAGAAATGCACCCCTCAAAAAACTCGACCTGCCTTCGACAATTGGAGATCTTAATACGGGCAGTCATGTAAAGCTATTTAATGGGGCTGATTTGGAAACGGTTATTTGTCGTAAAAATACACCGCCGGCATTGTCTCAGTTGTACAGCCCATTTTGCGATGTGGAACACTTTACATTCGTGAATGAGAATTGCATACTGAAAGTACCTGCCGAATCAGTAAATGCGTACAAAAGTTCGGATTGGGCTAAGTATTTCAAGAACATAGAGGCAATTAACTAAATTTTACCTCTACTTCTGAATAAGGACCGGGACACACTTATATAGTGCGTCCCGGTTTATTTGATACAATTTAATCATCTTTTTATTTTTGACGAATTGACGAATTTCAAAATATCCGGAGCCGGATTGTAAATGTTCCCGGCCGTTGTTATACCTTTTTCGATGATTGTTAAATGATATTATCTCGGAAGTTATCCTACCTGTTTTTAACGCCATTAAACATCATGCCGTACAAATGCCGTACAAATCCAAAGAAAAACCGCCTTACAGTGCACTGTAAGGCGGTTTTATAGAGGTCTGAAGCGGATTCGAACCGCTGTAGCAGCTTTTGCAGAGCTGTGCCTAGCCACTCGGCCATCAGACCTTTTCGGGAGTGCAAATATACGATAATATTTCATACGCCCAAAATTTTACAGGACTAAATCTCCCATTTTCATACGGATATTCCTTTAAGGTGTGCTGCTTTTGTTCGGAAACGGATAAAAACGTACCGCGAAATATAAAATCGATCTCGGCACCTTTCGCAACGAAGCGTGGCGGACATTCGGCCGATATGAACTTTTTCGCCGTCCAACACAGGGAGAACACAACTGGAGATCAGCCGGTAATTGTACTGTTTCTCTTCTCTGCCCGATTTACTTTGTGACGGCATGTTTCAATAAACGATTCCTGCATCCATCGCTTACCACCTGATGTAATCATTTCATTATTTATTTTGGACTTTTTGTGTTTCAGGGAGTAGTAAAGCGTGATTTAGATCCGGTCTCTGTTATTCAATACGTTTCTCGGTATGCCGGGAAACGGTGAAAATTCAGCAAGTACAACCATAATCATACCTTGTGCGCCTGGGCGACGTTGCCCAGAAAAATCAAACGAAATATGATAATAGGTTATTTACGGGTAAGCACCGGGAAACAGAATCCGGGCAACCAGCAGGACGAGATCCGGCGTTTCGCCGAGAGTCGGAATTGGATCGTAGACAACTGGGTTACGGAAGTGGCCAGTGGCAGCAAACGGGAACAGGACCGCAAACTTGGGACTTTGCTCCGTAAGATGAAACGGGGTGATACGCTGATCGTAACGGAAATCTCGCGCCTGAGCCGGACGCTCACGGATGTGATGGCGATCATGGGCAGGTGCCTGCAAAAGGAGATCAATCTTTACACGACCAAAGAGGGTTACACATTCGACAACAGCATTAACAGTAAAGTGCTTTGTTTTGCATTCGGATTGGTCGCCGAAATCGAACGCAACCTGATCTCGATGCGCACCAGAGAGGCGCTGGCCCTACGCAAAGCCGAAGGCGTGGTGCTTGGCCGCAGAAAGGGCAGTTATACGAAGTTCAACTGCTGACCGAGAATCGGCAGCACGTTATCCGGATGTTGCATCAGGACAAATCCGTCACCGACATATGCAAACGTTTCGATCTCTCGCGGGACACCTTCGATAAATTCCGCCGGAGCTACCCATCGGTACAGCAAGCTCTCCGGGAGAAAGAAATGCGACGGGTACGGCGTTTCCGCAGCAATCGCTTACAAACGCTTACCTGAGCGTGGTATTTCAAGAGCCCGAAGATACAACTTCGGGCTTAATTCTTGGTTTACAACAGCAAACTTACGGAAATTAGAAACGATTTCCAAATAAATATTGCAAATATATATCACACAACAAATTGCCAAAAGTATGTTTCATTGCTTTTTAGGTTTACACCTCCTTTTATTCATATACCACGAGATAACCAACTTCCTGACGGCTGAAAAGGGCCTAACTCTGACCGGGGAGGGTACGATAGACAATACTTCGGAGGACAACAGCGACCTGGGTAACGGCTACCAGAAATCGCTGATCCATGTCATGGGCGGAGAGTGCGTTATCGACGGCGTTACCCTGATTAACGACCCCGAATACCATTGGCATGGAAACTCATCAACGGGGCATCCTTACAATAGTGCGGCAATCGCTTATTGGAATGATGCGAATGTAACCATAAAGAACGCCAGGATCATTTCGGGCGAGTTCACCGTCTGCGGTATGGGACGCGACGTCGCCAGCGGAGAGATCACCCTTGTTGACAGTTATTTCGAATCTACTTCCTCAAATAAGGATAACGGTACGCACTGGGCTTACGCAATGCGTCTGTTCGGCTCGAAAGTAAGAATCGACGGTTGCGAGGTCAAAGGCATTCAGGGCGGCATCTCCATTGAAAGTTGTCAGGATGCGGTCATCAGCAGTGGCAAGTATTACACGGTAAATACGCCGGGGCAGATAGATGCCTTTTATGCGTTATATATAACCAACGGCGCGAAAGTCACGATTACGGGCGGAGAGTTTTCCGCAGCCAATGACCGGTCCGGGGGGGTTGCAGATCGAGGGAACGAGCGCTGTCGTGTCGGGCGACAATGACGTTGATCTGCCGACCGGAAGCGTAATTCTCAAAGGCGGTAAATTCAGCGGCAAAGCTTATAACCATACAACCTCGGTCGTTTACGAACCGGCCACGGGTTACAAGTGGCAGACGATCGAAGGCGGTGGCGATTTGAAATGGGAAGTTGTCGCCGAATAAGGCAGGGGGTCAAGTTGGAGTGACCCAAACCCGATAAAACACCGATTACCCGATAGGGGTTAAACTATGTACACAAACAAAACAAAAGCGACTGTTATGTCGCTTTTGTTTTTTACGCCCTTAAATTTTGCGAAAACGAGTTGTCAAAACGATATTCAACTTTCGTTTCAATTGATTGCACCTTCGTGCATCACGCCCCGTTAGACGGCTACCGCACATAGCGCTCCTTTATCGAAAAAGAGTAATCCTGTCCGGGAGACGCTGCCGTCAGCCGACCGATGAAGCGATCCGGCGCAGCATACGGCGGATGATGATCCGATGAAACGGCCGGATCAGTGCGAAATAGATCCGGCCGAGCCGGTTATGGTATTGCACCGCCGTGGAAATACTGATTCGCCGCACCCCGTCGGGACGGGGGAGCACGCTGAGCGAGACCGTAAAGATCAAATGTTTATCGTCATTGGACAGTACCGCTTCCCGCTCCGATTCTTCGACGATCGCTTTCCGGAAAACACGGGATTCTCCCGTCTTCAAACCGAAAGGCGCAACGAGCGCATTACGGATTTTCATCAGCCCGTTCACCCAGCGCGGAGTATCGGAGAAAACGGATTCCAACAGTTTCCCGGGACGCAATTCCGCATCGGAGTTTACGTCGAGACTGTAAGAGTCCGAATAATCGGCCCGGATCGGTTCGGCGGAATCCGCATCGGAATACATGCTGAAAAAATTTAAAAACGCGGTTTGAGAATTTCGGAATACAGCACGGCCATTTTCGGATCGAAACCGCCCGGAAACGCCCTTTCGGAAGAAGCCGGTTCCGGCTCCGTAGCAAGCTGCGGAGTAGGGGAATTCCCCTGATCCGCGGTAGACATCGGCTCCGGCGCGTTATCTCCGACCATGTCGTCGTACGAAAAGACCGTACGGTTCTCGAACGCTTCGATCGCCTCGTCGTCGTAAGACAGCATCTCCGTCGGCAGCGCGTCCGCATCCGGAACAGTCCGCTGCACCGGACGCGAATCGGCCGCAGATTCCGTATCGGCTCCGCCCCCTTTTTTAAGTTCGCGCATCAGGTCGTCCCACGGAGAATCGGACGGAGCGGTATCCGCCTGCTCCTCGCTTTCGGAAACCGGTTGTTTTTTCTTTTTCGCAGCGGAAATTATTGCGAAGACAGTAATCAGAAGTACCGGAAGCAACTCTTTCAGATCCATAGCTATTCGATTTTATTTTCCACCCGGTTTACCTGCTCGACCCCCTTGATCCGGATCACCTTGTCGATAATCATCTTCAGATCCTTGATATTTTTCACATAGAGGCTGATCCGCCCTTCGAAGATACCGTCGTGGCTCTGGATATGCAACTCCCGGATGTTCGTGTTCAGCTCGCCGGTAATCACCTGCGACAGTTCCATCAGGATCCCGATCCGATCGATTCCGCGCAACTCGAGGATCGACAGGTAGGACATCGCCTTGTGGCTCGACCAGGTGACCGGCGTCAGACGATTGCCGTGCTGGGCAGCCAGTTTAATCAGTTCGTTGCAGTTTTTCTTGTGAACGTCGATCTTGTGCGTATCGGGATTGCTGTAACCGACAACTTCGTCGCCCGGAATCGGATTGCAACACGGGGCGATCTCGAACTCCGGATCGTCCGCATCCTCCGGCGATGCGCCGTCAATTACCTTTTTCCCTTTTTTCTTATCGTCGCCTCCGAGGAACTTGAATGGATTCGGTATCTGCAACGTCCAGAATTTCAAAATCTTATTGGCAGGATTGTCGCGCAGGATCTTTTCGATCCCGTCCAGTTTCAGGATGCCGGCCCCCAACTTGCTGTAAAACTCGTCCTTCGTAGCGCAGTCGTAAGCAGGCAGCACTTTCCGGAACACGCGGGCGCTCGGCACGATGCCGAACTCCTTGAGCTTTCCTTCGAACAGCACGATCCCGTTAGCGATGTTATTGAGATTCTCCTTTTTCAGGAAAACCATGATCGACTGCTTGGCCTTGGTCGTAATCACATGATCGAGCCATTCGGCCTTCGGCTTCACATTTTTCGACGTGATGATCTCGATCTGGTCGCCGCTGCTGATCGGTGCGAAAATCGATTCGATCTTCCGGTTGATCTTGGCGCCCATCGCGCTGTTGCCGATCTTCGTATGAATCTCATAAGCGAAATCGAGCGCCGTAGCGCCCTGAGGCAATGTCCGCGAATCGCCTTTCGGCGTAAACACGACGATCTCGTAGGTATAAAGGCTCAGTTTGAAATTGTCGAGGAATTCGACGGCATTGTCCGTCGGGCTGTTCAGCGCTTCGCGCACCTGCTTCATCCAACGGTCGAATTCGCCTTCCTCCTTCGACAACTCGCCCGATTTGTACTTCCAATGCGCGGCGAATCCCCGCTCGGCAATCTCTTCCATCCGCTGCGAACGAATCTGCACCTCGACCCACACGCCGTCGGGACCCATCACCGTGGAGTGCAGGGCCTCGTAACCGTTCGCTTTCGGAATGTTCACCCAGTCGCGGATCCGATCCGGTTTCGGCTTGTAAATATCGGTTACCAACGAGTAGATGTGCCAGCACTGCGACTTTTCGGGAATCAGCGGCGAAGGCCGGAACACGATGCGAATCGCGAAGAGATCATAGATCTCTTCGAAAGCGATATGCTTGCGCTGCATTTTGGCCCAGATCGAATAGATCGACTTGACGCGCCCCGATATTTCGAAGTCGATATCGTTGCCCTTGAGCTTCTCGATAATCGGCTGACTGAATTTTTCGATAAATTTCGACCGGTCGGCTTCGGTTTCCTGGATCTTGGCTTCGATCTGCCGGTAATCTTCCGGGAAACGGTATTTCAACGACAGATCCTCCAGTTCGCTTTTGATCGCGAACAACCCCAGGCGGTAAGCCAACGGAGCGAACAGATAGATCGTTTCGCTGGTGATTTTCATCTGCTTATGCGGAGGCATCGATTCCAGCGTACGCATGTTGTGCAGCCGGTCGGCGATCTTGATCAGGATCACCCGGACGTCGTCGGAAAGCGTCAGCAGCATTTTGCGGAAATTTTCCGCCTGCTCCGAAGCGCTGGTTTTGAAAACGCCCGACATTTTGGTCAGTCCGTCCACCATCAGCGCGATTTTGGGTCCGAAACGGCTTTCGATATCCTCCACCGTATAGTCGGTATCCTCGACGACATCGTGCAACAGGGCCGCGATCACCGACTTGACACCGAGGCCGATTTCATCCACGACGATCCGGGCCACCGCCAGCGGGTGCACGATGTAAGGCTCCCCGGAACGGCGGCGCACTCCCTCGTGAGCCTCCTTCGCCAAGAAAAAGGCCCGTTTGATCAGATCCCTGTCATATTCATTTTTACAGATTTTGGCACAACTCCGCATCAGTTTGTCAAACTGCTCGCCAATCATGCGTTCATCTTCCTGCGAATAACCCATCAATCTCCCGTTTTACATACGCCGACATCAATCCCTTGCCCGCCGAGGACAAGACAAAACATGTTTTCGGGTACGCCCCGGACGGAATCAGGCTGTGTCTCCCGCCGGCCGTACCGCACCCGCGCCCGCTAACCGGCGGCGGCAAGCGCTTCGCGCACTTTGGCCTCCACCTCGGCCGCAAACTCAGGATCGGCCTTGAACGCCTCCTTGACGGCATCGCGCCCTTGTCCGATCTTCCTGTCGCCGTAAGAAAACCACGAGCCGCTCTTCTTGATAATTCCCTGATCCACTCCCAGGTCGATGATCTCGCCGATCTTCGAAATTCCTTCGCCGTACATGATATCGAATTCCGCTTTGCGGAACGGGGGAGCCAGTTTGTTTTTCACGATCTTGACACGCGCCCGCGCGCCCATCTGTTCTTCTCCGTCTTTGATCACCGAAGCCTTGCGGATATCGACCCGGACGCTGGCGTAAAATTTCAGCGCATTACCGCCCGTCGTAGTCTCCGGATTCCCGTAAACCACGCCGATCTTATCGCGAAGTTGGTTGATGAAAATACAAACGGTTCCCGTCTTGCTGATATTGGCCGTCAGTTTACGCAAAGCCTGCGACATCAGTCGCGCCTGCAACCCCATTTTCGATTCGCCCATCTCGCCTTCGATTTCGGCCTTCGGCGTCAGCGCGGCGACCGAGTCGATCACCACGATATCGATGGCGCTCGAACGGATCAGGTGGTCGGCGATCTCCAGCGCCTGCTCCCCGTTGTCGGGCTGCGAAATCAGCAGGTCGTCGATATCCACGCCGAGCTTCTGCGCATACGTGCTGTCGAAAGCATGTTCCGCGTCGATAAATGCGGCGATTCCGCCCGCTTTCTGGGCCTCGGCGATCGCGTGGATAGCCAGCGTGGTTTTACCCGACGATTCGGGGCCGAAAATCTCGATAATACGTCCTTTCGGATACCCGCCGATCCCGAGCGCATGGTCGATCGTTACCGACCCGGACGGGATGACCGGGACTTTGTCGACCGCCCGGTCGCTCATTTTCATGATGGCGCCTTTCCCGAAATCCTTCTCGATCTTATCCATCACGGCGCTCAATACCTTGAGCTTCTCAGGATTCACCTGAGGCTTCTCCTTTTCTGCCATATTTTTTCGTTTAGTAGTCTTGTTTCAAATTTTTCCGGTTTTACTGGTAAGCTTCGACGATCTGTTCGAAGTGATCCTTCGTCCGCACTTTATCGAAAATCTTCTCGATCACGCCCTGTTCGTCGATCACGAACGTCGTCCGCAGA
>ENA-ORUB01003653-ORUB01003653.1-human-gut-metagenome-genome-assembly--contig:-NODE-3653-length-12675-cov-24.747623_pt1 | contig 12675 bp, 9 predicted proteins | sample MGYA00241918_ERZ509200 | MGnify/ENA primary metagenome ERZ509200 (study PRJEB26280, sample SAMEA2338853) | human gut metagenome | biome: human gut; feature: human-associated habitat; material: faeces... | reverse complement strand
CCGGTGCGCTGGCTCAGAAATTCGGCACTCAGGTAAGTATCGGAAAGGTGAACCTGGGCTTCTTCAACCGCATTATCATAGATGACGTGATGATGCTCGACCAGAAGGGCGACAGCATGATCTGTGCTTCGCGCGTATCGGCAAAGCTCGATTTCCTGCCTTTGAAGGATGGCAAGATTTCGGTTTCATCTGCCCAGCTCTTCGGGCTCAACGCCAACATCTACAAGCAGGATGCCAAGAGCCCGATGAACATCCAGTTCGTGCTCGATTCGCTGGCTTCGAAAGATACCACCCGCCATACTCCGCTCGACCTGCACATCGGAAGCCTGATTATCCGCCATGGTGCCGTTGCCTACAACCAGCGCGATATTGCGCCTAAGCCGGGCGTCTTTTCGCCGCAGCATCTAGGCATCACCGACCTCTCTGCCCACATTATTCTGGGCCATCTCACCGACAAGGATATTCATTTGGCTGTCAAGAAGATAGCGCTAAAAGATAAATCAGGACTTCAACTCAGAAATCTGAGATTCAAACTCGATGCCGACCAGCAGCAAGCCCTGCTCAGAGACTTCAGCATCGAGCTCCCTCATTCGCAATTGCAGTTTGATGACCTGCGCGCTACCTACCGCATCGAGAACAAGCATATCGTAAAGCCTACACTCCAGTTTCAGGGCGGCATCAAGCCATCCGTCATCACGCTTGCCGATATTGCCTGCTTCGTGCCTGAACTCCGCAAGTTCAAGGATGCCCTGCAGCTTCATCTCCAGTTTTCGGGCACTAGTACATCTGCCCGCATCCATAACCTCGAATTCAAGACTCAGAGCGGCAGTCTGCTGCTCAGGGCTAACGGCCGTGTGAGCGATTGGGACCGCCTTCTGCGCTGGAAGGCAAACATCTCAGCCCTCAAGATATCAGGCGATGGCATCGGAGAGGTTTCCAGAAATCTGGGCAAACGCATCAGCATTCCGAAAGAAGTGCTGCGCCTGGGCGACATATATTATATAGGTGAAGTATATGGTGCTGGCAAGAAGGCAGGCACCCGCGGCCAGCTGAAGACCGGCGTGGGCGAAGTAGCCATCAAGGCCGAAAAGGCTGGCTCCGAGCTCAAGGCTAGCATCAACACTCAGGGCATCAACCTGGGCAGAATCCTCGACAACGGGCAGTTCGGCATCCTGGCAGCATCGCTTTCGGCTCACGGCAACAAGCAGCATTTCTATGCCAAGGGCAGCATTCCGCGCTTCGATTTCAACAAGTACAGCTACCGCAACATTCAGATAGACGGCAGCTATAACCGGGGATTGCTCGAGGGACTCGCATCCATCGCCGACCCAAACGCCAACATCCAGGTAGAAGGCTCCTACTCCATCCCCCGCAAGCAGTATGCAGCTACTGCCCATGTACAGCATCTGTTGCCAACCATCCTGGGACTGAAGGTAGCCGACAAGACCTACAGTCTCGATGACATCACCGTAAGCGCCAAGAACCAGGGCAAGGACAGCTATTTCGACCTCGAAGCCCCGTTCGCCAGCATCCATGTTAACGGAGAGTACGATTACGCTACCCTCACCAAGAGCTTCACCAACCTGGTAGCCAGCAAACTGCCTACCCTTCCGGGCATCGGCAAGGTAGACAGGAGTGCGAAGAACCATTTCACCTTCCAGGCAGAAATCACCTCTACTAAGATACTGCAGCGCATGCTGGGCATTCCGCTGAAGATAGAGCAGCCAGTCTTTGCCGATGGATTCATGAACGATGCCGAGAAAACCGTCAACATCTATGCCAGCGTGCCTGACTTCAGCTATGACGCAAAAGACTATCATGGAGCCAAAGTGCGACTGCATACCATCAACGATTCGCTCAAGATAGATGCGCAGATCAGGCAGGGCAAATGGGGAGATAACGGACCGGGCATCCACGTAAAGGCAGCCGCTGCCGACAACCAGCTCTTCGCCAAGCTCTTCTACAACAACCATTCGGCTAAGCTCCCTATCCAGGGCATCATCGATACGAGGGCGCAGTTCTTCAAGAACGAAGATCATGTTTCTACCGCCCACGTAACCATACACCCGTCTGAAATCAGAATCGACGGCACGCCGTGGGAGGTTCATCCTGCCGACATCATCTACAGCAAGAACCGCCTGCTGGTAGACCATTTCGCCGTGAGCCACGACCAGCAGCACGTCATCGTTTCCGGTCTTGCTACACCCGAGAAGACCGATTCTATCGTAGCCGACCTGAAGGATGTAGATGTGGCATACGTGCTGAACCTCGTCAATTTCCATTCGGTAGATTTCACCGGCAAGGCTTCGGGCAAGGCTATCATCAAGAGCCTCTTCAACGACCCTGATGCCTACGCCCAGCTAGACGTAAAGGAGTTTACCTTCGAAAACGGACCGCTCGGTGTGCTCCATGCTGGTGTCAACTTCAACAAGGAGCTTGAACAGATTGATATTCATGCAGTTGCCGACGATGGTCCGGAGCATCAGACGCTCATCAACGGATACGTCTCGCCTAAGCGCAACTATATCGACCTGGGTATTGATGCCCAGGGCACCAGCATGAAATTCCTCGAGAATTTCTGCGGCAGTTTCATGAATCAGGTAGAAGCCTGGGGCGATGGCCATCTCAATGTGGTGGGCGATTTGAAAAACATCAATCTCGTGGGCGACCTTACCGCTCACGGCAAGGTGCACCTCAAGCAGCTCAACACCGATTATACCTTCGATGCGCTCCATGCCCACGCTATCCCAGATGATATCCTCATAGAGAATGATACCATCTTCGACCGCAACCGCAACATAGCCATCCTGAGCGGAGGCATCCACCACAAGCACCTCACCAGGCTGAGCTACGACCTCGATATCAAGGCGCACAACTTCCTGGGCTTCGATACCCGCGAGTTTGGCGACAACACCTTCTATGGCACCATCTATGCCACGGGCGATGTGGGCATCCACGGCAAGAGCGGCGAAACCGTCATCGATATCAACGCCGAGCCCGAACCGGGCAGCATCTTTGTATATAATGTGGCAAGTCCGGACGCCATCAGCGACAAGAGCTTTATCCACTGGCACGAGATTGTGCCGGATATCATGGACAGCCTGAACGGGGCTCCAACCACGAAACAGAGAGAGGATGACATCGATTTCGAATCGGATATGCGCATCAACTTCCTCGTAAACACCAACCAGAACCTCACGCTCAAGCTGATTATGGACGAGCAGTCGGGCGATTACATCACCCTGAACGGAGATGGCGTAATTCGCGCCAACTACTTCAACAAGGGCTCGTTCGACATGTTTGGCAACTATGTGGTAGACCACGGCACCTACAAGCTCACCATCCAGAATCTCATCAAGAAGGAGTTCGAGTTTATGCCGGGCGGCACCATCGCCTTCGGTGGCAACCCATACAACGCCCCACTCAACCTGCGGGCTAAATATACCGTAAACGGAGTGCCGCTGAGCGACCTGCGCATAGGCCGTTCGTTCTCGGGCAACAACATCCGCGTAGACTGCCTGATGGACATCACCGGCACGCCTCAATCGCCTAAAGTAGATTTCTCTATGGACCTGCCTACGGTTAACAGCGATGCGAAGCAGATGATCTACTCTATCATCAATTCTCAGGAAGAGATGAACCAGCAGGTGCTCTATCTCTTGGGCATCGGCCGGTTCTACGCCCAGACCAACAACAACCAGGTGAGCGAGGACGGTGAACAGCAGAGTCAGACTTCGCTGGCGATGCAGAGCCTGCTGAGCGGCACCATCTCGCAGCAGCTGAACACCGTACTTTCCAACGTGGTGAAGAGCAACAACTGGAATTTCGGTGCCAACATATCTACGGGCGATGAAGGTTTCAACAATGCCGAATATGAGGGCATTCTGAGTGGCAAGCTGCTCAACAACCGGTTACTCTTCAATGGCCAGTTCGGTTATCGTGACAATCCGAATGCCACGCAGAGTTTCATCGGTGATTTTGACCTCCGCTACCTCATCTTCCCTAACGGCAACCTCGCCATACGCATGTACAATCAGACCAACGACCGCTATTTTACGCGCAACAGTCTGAACACGCAGGGTCTCGGTCTCATCATGAAGAAAGACTTCAACGGCTGGCGCGATTTCTTCGGCATCAAAAAGAAGAAGAAGAAAAAGAAATAAAAGCCAAAAAGAGGGTGTGTCATAACTAGATGACTCACCCTCTTTTTTATTTTCAGATAACCGTAATCCATACAGATTTCCCCTGCTCCCTAGCCTCGGCAATGCGGCTGATGAGGCGGTTGAGCCAGATGCGGGAGTTCACTACCATTCCCCTGAACTTGTTCTCGCCCACCAGGATGCAGCCTTGCGTGTCGTCAGGATAATTGCCTGCATGGATGCGGATGCCCTCGAAACCGGGCACTCCCTGAACGAGAGGCAGAAAACACTTAAACCTGGGCGACGGGGTAACAAGCAGCGGATAAGAGCCCTCGGGTATCGCCGTCTTGCCCCGAACCTTGCGCGCTACCTTGCCGCTCACCCTGCCCGAACGGGCATCCACTTCCCCAGCACTCAGCGTGATGCCCAGCAGATTGCGCCAGGTAGGCTCCAGCGTATCGCAGAAATAATGCTCCTTATCCAGCAACGAGCGGTCGAAGGTATCGCGAAATTCACGCTTGTCTTCCAAACGCTTGCTGAAACTCTGGCGGCTCTCTACCTCATCCTCTTTCAGAAGATAAAGATGACCTATCGTATAGGTCTTCTTCTTGGCTATTCGCTTTACTATTATTTCCATAAGCTTATTCTTTATTGAGAAGATAACTTCTGTTGTAATGTACCTTGCGGAAAATTAAACTGTCAGTGTCAGTGTCAGCAGTTTCATCTTTAAGCAGCTTCACCACATATCCGCGCGATACCCACTGGTAAACAGCATCCATCGTACGCTTGCGGTTGTCGTCGAAACCCTGCTCCCTGCGCAGATTGGCATAATCCTTGAGCGAGAACTGTTCGGGCAGCATCTCAAGCATATTCTTCGGACCCCTCGGTGCTGTCTTAGGCACGCTGTCCTGCTCTCTGTCTGCATCGTAAATCATCTGTCCAAATAATTTCAACTTACAGTAGAGGTCATAACGCTCGCTCCAGCGCACGAAATCTGCGATGGATTTCTCCCATTTCATGCCGTTTGCCACATACAGCACGCATGCCTTCAGATAGGCGATGACATTGGCTCTGAACGAGAGATTCTCGAATACCACATCCTGCGACAGACGGGCAAACTGGGCATTTTCATCCAGAAGCGTCTGAGCCAGCTTGCGGGCTCCAGGGCAGTCTACCAGTCCTCTAGCCTTCACCAGATTGTCGATATAGGGCTTCAGCTGTTCATCGAAGGCTGCATCATAAGTGCCGTATACCGGAAGCTCCGAACCGCATGGACGGCGCTCGATGGTGCTGAACGAGATACGGCTGATAGGACCATCCGTTACCACCCTTTTGAAATATTCGCGACACTTTTTCGGGGTGCAGCAGGCATTCCAGTTGAAGCGCACCTTGATGGTTTCGGTAACGCTCTGTGTGCCCACTCTGTCCTGTCCGTAATTACCCAGATCGAAGGCAAGCTCCATGATGCGGAAGTGCTGGTTAGTCTTGCCCTTCAGCGCATCGAAGAGGTTCAGCTCGTTCAGTTTTGAATAGAGGAAATGGTTCTCAGCCTCCTTCATTCTGAGCACAAAGGCAGGGTTCGTCATATCAATATTAACCTCTTGTATAACAAGTCCTTGCGGTCTTTCTCTCTTGTCTTTGTTCGAGCCTTTGCGGTTGCATTCATCTTTCCATAGTCGCTCTCTTTCTCTCTGTTCAGCATCCCGCTTTCTGATGTCAGCCATGATGTGGTTGATAGGTTGCGTGATGGCTTCCTTTCCGCTTCCAGTAGGGGCACACAAGATAGAAGAAATGGTAGCCTCATGCTCTACATTATCGAGATAGCGGAATCGGGTTTCGCAGAGATGCGATGCCAGTGGCGGGAAGATGGCCTGCGATACGGCCGGACGGTAAATCCCCGGTGTTTTCGAAATCAGGAGTCTGATGAGTTTGGGCAATTTTTCCGGCATCTGATGAATATGATAGAAGTAAGATTCCGGATTGTTGATATCGCCGAAATCGCTGTCATCATAGTTGGCAGAAAGCGTATTCATCTCTTCATTCCTTACCAGCTCTACGGCCTTGCTCACGATGCTGGGCATTCGGTAGCTCTGCTTTCTGTTGCAGGCACTCTCCACGGTTATGAACGCCCTCTTCCGGTCTTCGCCAAAGGTTGGAATCACCTGCTTGATCCATTCCGCATTATCATCGCAGAGATAGCGGAGATAGCAGCTTAATGTAAAGATAAACGAGTTTCTGGAGCCATGTTGCGGCTCTCCTCCCAGCAGCTCTATCAGCTTCTCTATGATAACCGGATAAGGCACCCCCTGGTATTCCTTGGGGTAGCTGGTAGGAGCACCCTTGCCGTCAGCCTGCTTGCCTTCAGCGCCAGCTCCGCCTCCTTCAGCAGCTCCGCCGTCAGCCTGCTTGCCTTCAGCACCAGCTCCGTCTCCTTCAGCAGCTCCCTCCGGTCTCCCGTCAGGCAGCCCCCGTTCCGGGGCTTTCCAAGCCCCGTCCCCCTTCAGTTCTCCGTTCCCCTTCAGCTCTCCGTCTTTTTTCAGCTTCTCGCTCCCAGTTGCAGCCTCTCTATCCTTAAACAGCTCCTCTTCATTAATAAAGAGGATATAGTCCTCGGGCACGATGAACGAAGGCCGAGCCAGGTCCTTCACGCAAGAATCATAATCCTTATCCCCCAGCTGCTCCGACATCCATTTCTGCGCATCAGCCAGGTTCATTCCCCCCGGGATAACGAAGACAAGCCTCAGTCCCTCGAGCGAAGGCGTAACATGAACCAGAAGGATGCATTCCAGCACCTCAGGCTTATTCTGCTTCAGCTCCTGGCTCTTCGTCTTCCACCACCCTCTCGGGTCGGGAATATGGTCTTTGTCGTAGATAGAAAGCCCGCTGGGGATGGCATCCGCATTCAGTCGTCGGCCGTTCTTGAAGGTAGCATGCGGAGTGAGAATCGGGAGTTTAGCCTTCAACTTCGTCTTCAGCGCCACATAATCATCCTTGCTCATCTCGCCTCTGCGCAGGCTCTCAAGTGCGTCTTCTATCTCGGCGCAAGTCTTCACCACCACACCGCTCTGGGCTGCCTGATGAAAGAGCTGGGGCGTACAAACCTGTACCGCCCTGCTCCTTACACTTTCGGATATTCCAAAGCTCATATACTAGCAATTTTTCGTTACAAACTCACCGGCAATTTCACTCTCTTTGCAGATAACCTGAGCCGGCATAACCTCGGCTTCTCTGCGGCTGATACGCAGATGCATTCTCACATCCTCATCGCCCACGCTGGCACTTCCATGAGCCAGCCGTATAAACTTGCGTTGTTTCCGCGTTTCGCTATTGCTGGCGAATGCGTTGAAATTACCCTCCTTGGGGCTGACCAGGGCGATAGAGCCCTTCTTGCGTTTGCCCTGCGTCAGGAGAGCCTGATACAAAGCATCTGAAATCTGAATCTTGATATACATAATTCTTTATTTTTTATAATAGGCAAAACTCTATAAACTATTAACTGTCAACTATTAACTAACATCAGAATGGCTGTACTTGCTCAAACTCCGAGATATGCGTCTCGCCATAATATCTGCCGTTATACTCCCTCACGCTGTGGCGGAGCCCGATGCCCAGTACATCGCCTTCTTTAGCCGTAAACTTGTCTACCGCATCGCCGAAGAGCCGCGCCACATACCGGTCGGGATGAACCGCATTCTCCATTGATTCCACCACTACCTCGCGAGATTTCCAAGGATTACCTGTCTGCTGGCTTACACCACTCTGAACGTCAAGAAGCTTGACTACTTTCATCTTTTTCATAAACTTAATAATTAAAAATTAATAAATCATATTTACGGACAAAAAAAATGCCCCCGCAACCAGACTTATCATCTGATTACGGGGGCAAAGATACGGCTTTTTCACCTATGGGATTAATAGGAAAAATGGGATTAATATTAATCCCACATTTTTTTTCTGTCATTGAACTTTCGCAAGTGGTTTCAATCTTTCATCCTACACATATTCTCTTCAAAAAATGCATCCACCAGCTCCTCTATATCGGAATCCTCATTCGGGAGGTTTTTGTTGAAGACATTATTAAACGTCTTGCCTGTTGTATCAATCCTGATTTGGCAGTCTTCGGTCAGGAACCTGAAGATGGTGTTCACTCCTACCACTCGCCTACTGGGAATTACCCCATATTCTTTCCAATGATCAAGGAAGGAGAAGATGGCGATGTTCAGGGGCGAATTTCTACTAGCACTGGTAGGCAGTTCTGCTAACCCATTCTGCTTTAGGAATGTGCGGAAGAGCTCAGCCTGTTTGCGGGTTTTAACCTCGTCCTTGATGTAGAAGTTTTCGTCAAGGGCAAAGAGATACTCGCTCTTTCTGCCCCAACCAGTTTCCTTCCGGCTGTTGCCAGCAGCCGCATCCTTTTCTACTTTTCGCTCATCATCACCAGCAGCAGCATTAAAATCAGCAGCATTCTTAAAGTCAGCAGCAGCATCCGCCTTAAAGTCAGCATCCGCCTCGAAGTCAGCAGCAGCCTCGAAGTCAGCTTCAGCAACATCTTCCACCTCTAGGTCCTCATCCTCCGAACAGTCAATCAGCTGTACAGAAGAAACCGTCTGTCCGCCTCTCCCTCCATCTTTCGGCGGATATACATTCACCACGCCAAAGATATTCTGCTGTTCAACATGCTCGTTGTAAAAAGCCCCAGGGCATATAATAATCTTATTTCCACTCATAATCTTCTCCTTCTAATCCTAATCTTTTGCGTTTATGTCTAGGCAGAGAAATCAGCTGGTCCACCTCAGACAGAGAAAGCGGATGGTACCCCTTAGGCAGAAAATCCGGCTGGTCCACCTCATGATGAATATCCTGATGATGAACCTCAGCATTGTACACCCCTCCTTTTTCAACCGTAACATTGTTAGGTCTAGGTTCATTCTGCTCCTTTGCAACTTGTTCACGACTGCCAAAAATGCCTTGAATCATATCCTTCAGTTCGCGATGTATAGGTTCATGTTTGCCAAAGCAATCATCTGTCATATGGTTTAACAGCCCCATACATTTAAAAGTCTGCGAATCATCTATCGCAGTCTTCATATCTTTAACAAATCTGATACCGGAGTCAATCATTTCCCTGGCAAATTTTTCTTTCACCTCAGATGTATCAGCCTGCATGGCTGTATCTTTACGTTCTGCATCTTTCTTCATGCGACGAATGGTGATATCCTTACAGCTGATTTCATCTCTTGCTTCATCAAGTTTCTTACTGAGTTTCTGGTTTTCCGCCTGAGTCTCTTCCAGTTTATATTCCAGCATGCTGCATTCCGCCATAGCTTCTCCCTGACCCTGAGCCAGCTGCTGTTTTTCCGATTGAACTTTATCCAGCTTCCGAGACAGCTGCTTATTTTCCTTCTTAGCCTCATCCAGATTCTGAACCAGCTGCTGATTTTCCGATATAAGACTATCAGAGATACGCTGCTTTGAAGCTAGCTTCTCATTTAGCTTGCGAATCTCTTCTTCCTTCGCCATTATATACTGTTCGAATCCAATCTTCAGTTTCTGGCTAACGTCATCAATCATACCGAGGTAGGTGCTAACAGAAATCTGTTTTTCCCCCTTTTCATCCTCCACCTTCTCTTTCTGCATCTTCGCAGTAGTATTTTTTTCCTTACACAACTCATAAAGAGTTTTCACCTTAGGATAAACAATGTAATGTTCATCATCAGCTCCATAATTAAGGCTATGGTCCCCTTCGAATACTTCTCTCATAAATATAATTTTTGTTTAAATTGTGTTTTTAGGGTAAAGTATAAGATGCGGTTCCGGTTCGGGGGTTCAAGTTTGTTGAGCTTGGGCTCGGGAAACAAAGCTGCAGGGCCTCATCCTTTATCTAAAAATATTTAGTTGTTAATACAATTCCCGCTTAAAGCGAAAAGTAGCGCAAAGGTATATATAATTTTTTGAATGACCAAACAAATGAACACATTTTTTCTATCATTTTCTGACACTGACACTGACAGTTATTTTTTCCGAGGGTAGTAAAAGAGTAAGAAGAAAAGTTATATTTATATATATATAAATATAAAATATTATATTAACATTCTTTTACCTATTAGAGCAGCTAGCAGAAACAAAAACTGTCAGTGTCAGTGTCAGCAAAACGCAGCACCAGAATCACCCTCCATAGCGTTTCTCTCTGCGCTAATCTATGACTTATTCCTCATAACTCTAAGAGTAGCGAGCCTCAACTCTATATTTTTTGTTTTATTAACGAGAATCGCTCCCCCCTCGCCCCCCTCGCCTCGCCTCCCCGCCTGCCCCCGTTCCCTGCGATTCCATCGCAGGTCCCCCTCCCTTCTTTTCCTCCCTCCATCCCCCTTTGCTGAAAACAGCCCTTATCTGCAACCTGAAATTTGGCAGTTACAGAAAAAATGCGTATCTTTGCATCGTGATTAGGAAAAGCCTCATCAAGCTCCGGACAAAAGATGGCGGCGGCTTCCCACACACCCTAAACATAAACACTAAAAAAGAACATTAAACACTAAAAGAACATGGAACAGAAAGGAACATTGAAGTATCGTAAGATTCAGCGTACACCACAGAGTGGAGAAAACGCAGGTAAGAAAAAGTGGTATGCCACCTCAGTAACCGACCGCGAAGTAGATTTCGAAGGCTTCGTTTCTCACATTGCCGACCACGGATCGCCATACAGCCGAGGCACCATCCACGGTGTACTGATGGATGCTCTCGACCACTTGCAGGAGTTGATTCTCGACGGCAAGAGCGTCCGCCTCTCAGGTCTCGGCCTCTTCTCCATCGGCATGAGTTCAAAAGCGGAAGACACCCGCGACAAAGTAACCGCTGCCAGCGTTGAGGGCGTTCACCTGATTGTACGCAACACCAAAACCTGGAGCAACTCCGAGCTCAGAAAGAAGTGCAAGATTGAAGAGTATGGCGCCTTCACCGGCACCGACAACACCGGCACTCCTGGCGGCTCAACCCCGGGCGGCTCAGGAACCACCGGTGGCACGGGCAGCGACGGCCAAGGCTCTGAATCAAGCGGCGGCACTACCGGCAAGGACGATACTGGCGACGGCCTTGAATAGCCCAAGGATAGACTGGCTAGGGTGCTAGCCCCTAGCCCCAGCCTATCCGCCCACAAAAAGTCAACATTCAACACTCAACATTCAACATTCAAAAAAAAATGAAAGCGAACACCTGGAAAACAATTCTGCAGATAGCCATCAGCATTCTGACCGCTATCGCTACTACCCTCGGAGTAACGAGCTGCATGGGATAAAGAAATGAGTTAAAGAATTATAAACATTTATTCATATCAGCCGACATCGGATTTTATTCACTAACTTTGCATCAGATATATACATTAGAATTCTTTACAAACAATAAAATGGAGAATAAAATAACGAAAATGGAGCGGGGAATGCAGCGACGCACCGAACTGCTCCTGGGAAAAGATAATCTTGAGAAAATTCAGAAGGCAAGAGTGCTCATCTTCGGTATCGGAGGAGTAGGATCATGGTGCGCTGAAGGACTCCTGAGAAGCGGCGTGAGAAACATCACAATCGTAGACAGCGACAGGGTATGCGTAACCAACTGCAACCGCCAGCTGATGGCTACAAGCCGAACCATAGGCGATGTGAAGGTTGAGGCGCTGCGCAACCGACTGCTCGAAATCAACCCCGATGCCAACATCACAGCCTATCAGAAAATATATCAGGCAGAAACTGCCGATGAATTCCACATGGAGCAATACGACTTCATCATCGATGCCATCGACTCGCTCAAGGATAAGGCTGACCTCATTCTGCGTGCCACTGCCCTGCCTAAGGAAATCACCTTTATATCTTCTATGGGAGCTGCCCTGCGCACCGACCCATTCATGGTAAGAAAATCTGAATTCTGGAAGGTGGATGGAGACCCGCTGGCAAGAGCACTGCGAAAGAAATTCAAGAAGAACAAAACCTTCCCACGACGAAAATTCCAGTGCGTATACAGTGAAGAAAAACCGATGCAGAACCAAGGGGTGAACAAAGCCTGCGGCACGGGCGGATGCCTATGCCCGAAAGCCAAACTCATTAGCGGAGAGAGGGGTACCGATACTGCCGTATATGATGCTCCGGGCGACCAGCAACTGGTAGAACACGAATGGTGCTCTACTAAGGCACAGATCAACGGTTCGCTCTGCCACATCACCGCAACCTTCGGAATGGCTATCGCAGGAATGGTCATCAACCACATCATTGAATAACTGTTTTTCTTTACAACAGTCACTTAAAAAGAAACTTACAAAACATACGCAAAAGGCGAGGCGCTTTCACAAGCTCCCCGCCTTTATTAATGATTCAAGTTTCGCAAGGTTCAGAAGTTTCTCGGGAGTAGTCTTATCGGCATTCGCCTTTATTCGTCTCTTCATATCTTCAAAGAATAAAGGTTAAATCCGATAAATCTTGTTAAACAAATTCTATCTTACCTCTTATGTTTATACCTTTGCACGCAAATTTATAATCACAAAGGACATTTTCAT
>ENA-ORUB01003634-ORUB01003634.1-human-gut-metagenome-genome-assembly--contig:-NODE-3634-length-12724-cov-11.169548_pt1 | contig 12724 bp, 9 predicted proteins | sample MGYA00241918_ERZ509200 | MGnify/ENA primary metagenome ERZ509200 (study PRJEB26280, sample SAMEA2338853) | human gut metagenome | biome: human gut; feature: human-associated habitat; material: faeces... | reverse complement strand
GAACTCGGGGGAGACAGCGCGGGCCGCCTTGCCCACGGCCACGGCGAAGCTGATGAGGGTCGGCGGAACGTTGAGCTCGCCGGCCTCGTCCTCAAACGAGCCGCTCATGGAGTCCTTGCCGCCGATGGCGCCGGCACCCAGGTCGACCTGGGCCATAAGGGCGCCCAGGACGGCTGCCATGGGCTTGCCCCAACGCTCGGCCTCGGTGCGCAGGCGCTCAAAGTATTCCTGGAAGGAGAGATAGACGCGCTTGTGCTCAAAGCCTGCGGCCACGAGCTTGGCGATGGACTCGACCACGGACAGGTAGGCGCCCGCAAACTGGTCGGCCTCCATCAGATAGGGGTTAAAGCCCCATGCCATAGCGCTCGCCGTGGTGGTCTCACCGTCCACGGGGAACTTGGCGACCATGGCAGAGCTCGGGGTGAGTTGCGTCTTGCCGCCAAAGGGCATGAGCACGGTCGCGGCGCCGATGGTGGAGTCGAAGCGCTCGGAAAGGCCCTTGTTGGAGGCGACGTTAAGATCGGTGACGAGCGAGGTCATGCGCTCGGCAAGCGTGGTGCCGGCCCAGCTGGGCTGCCACACGCTGCGGGCGCAGACGTGGGCGACCTGGTGCTTGGGCGCACCGTTGGAGTTGAGGAACTCGCGGGACAGATCGACGATGGCGACGCCATTCCATGCCATGCGCATGCGCGGCTCGGCGGTAACCTCGGCGATGACGGTTGCCTCCAGGTTCTCCTCGGCGGCGTAGCCCATGAACTCCTCGACGTCACCGTCGGCGACGGCGCAGGCCATGCGCTCCTGGGACTCGGAAATGGCGAGCTCGGTGCCGTCCAAGCCGTCGTACTTCTTGGTCACGGTATCAAGGTCGACATACAGGCCGTCGGCAAGCTCGCCCACGGCGACCGAGACGCCGCCGGCGCCAAAGTCGTTGCAGCGCTTGATCAGACGGCAGGCATCGCCGCGGCGGAACAGACGCTGCAGCTTGCGCTCGACCGGGGCGTTGCCCTTCTGGACTTCGGCACCCGAGGTCTCGATGGACTCGGTGTTCTGGGTCTTGGAGGAGCCGGTGGCGCCACCGATGCCGTCACGGCCGGTGCGGCCACCCAGCAGGATGATCTTGTCGGTGGGGGCGGGGCACTCGCGACGAACGTGGTTTGCCGGGGTAGCGCCCACGACAGCGCCAACCTCCATGCGCTTGGCCACGTAACCGGGGTGATAGAGCTCGTTGACCTGGCCGGTGGCAAGACCGATCTGGTTGCCGTAGCTGGAGTAGCCGGCGGCTGCAGTGGTCACGAGTTTGCGCTGCGGCAGCTTGCCCTCGAGCGTCTCGGAAACCGGGACGGTGGGGTCGCCGGCGCCGGTGACGCGCATGGCCTGGTACACATAGCTGCGGCCCGAGAGCGGGTCGCGGATAGCGCCGCCCACGCAGGTGGCGGCACCGCCGAAGGGCTCGATCTCGGTCGGGTGGTTGTGGGTCTCGTTCTTAAAGAGGAACAGCCAGTCCTGGTCCTCGCCGTCGACATCGACCTTCACCTTGACGGTGCAGGCGTTGATCTCCTCGGACTCATCGACATCGGTCATGACGCCGGTCTTCTTAAGATACTTGGCGCCGATGGTGCCCATGTCCATGAGGCAGACGGGCTTGGCGTCGCGACCGAGCTCGTGGCGCATCTCCATGTAGCGGTCGAAGGCCTGCTGCACCACGGCGTCATCGATCGTCACGTCGTCCAGGACGGTGCCGAAGGTGGTGTGGCGGCAGTGGTCGGACCAGTAGGTGTCGATCACGCGGATCTCGGTGATGGTGGGGTCGCGGTCCTCATCGCGGAAGTACTGCTGGCAGAAGGCGATGTCCGCCTCGTCCATGGCAAGGCCGCGATCGGCGATAAAGGCGGCAAGGCCGGCCTCGTCGAGCTCGCGGAAGCCGTCGAGCACCTCGACGGGCTGGGGCTCGGGGGTCTCCATGTACAGTGTCTCGGGCAGGTCGAGCGAGGCGATGCGCGCCTCGACGGGGTTCACCACGTAGTGCTTGATGGCCTCGATGGCGGCTTCGTCCAGAGCGCCCGAGATCATATAGACCTTGGCGGAGCGCACGGCAGGGCGCTCACCCTGGCTGATGAGCTGCACGCACTCGCTGGCGGAGTCGGCGCGCTGGTCAAACTGGCCAGGCAGGAATTCGACGGCAAAGACGGCGCCATCGCTTGCGGGGAGCTCGTCGTAGGTCACATCGACCTGGGGCTCGCTAAAGACGGTCGGCACGCAGGAGCGGAAAAGCTCCTCGTCGATGCCCTCGACGTCGTAGCGGTTGATGATCCTCAGGGCCTCGATGCCCTTGATGCCGAGAATCTCGGTCAGCTCGCCCTTGAGCTGCTGAGCCTCGACGTCGAACCCGGGTTTCTTCTCCACGTAGATACGAGAGACCATTGGTTCCTGCCTTCCTGATCGGTTGGGCGTACGGTACGGTATGCGGCAGCGGTCGGTTTACGGGGCAAGCCTCGCGGTCGCCTTGAGCCGCATGTTTGTAAACCTCACTATGATACGACAGCTCGCGGCGCGTTGAGGGCGGCGAGGGTGCTACAGTGAAGCGCAAACAAGAGAAAGGCATCACATGGCATTCGTTTCGCTCGCCATCATCGCGCTCGTGGCCTTTGCAAGCCCCTTCATCGCCTCGGCGATTCCTGGAAAACCCGTTCCCGAGACGGTCTTTTTGCTCGTGTTCGGTGCTGTGCTGGGCCCGCATATGCTCGGCCTTATCCATGTGGATGCCGAGGTCTCGCTGGTGTCCGAGCTGGGTCTGGCCTTTTTGTTCCTGCTCGCCGGCTTTGAGATCGACCCTAAGAACATTACGGGTGTGGAGGGGCGCTACGGCTTGGCGACGTGGGCCGTCACGTTTGGTATCGCCTGGCTTGCCGTGCGCTTTACCCCGTGGTTCTCGGTCAGCCATTTCGACGGTATCGCCGTGACGCTTGCCCTCACTTCGACGGCGCTCGGCACGCTCGTGCCCATCATGCTTGAGCGCTCGCTCACCGGCACGCGCGTGGGCGACTCGATCCTCGCGTATGGCACTTGGGGCGAGCTCGGTCCCGTGCTCGCCATGTCGGTGCTGCTGTCTGCCCGCACCGGCATCCAGACGCTCGTGATTCTTGGCTTGTTTGCTGTGGTCTGCGTGCTGCTGGCCGTGGTCCCAAGTCGTTCCAGGCGCGTCGGCAGCCGCTTCTTTGCGTTTGTCGAGGAACGCGCCGATACCACGTCGCAGACGTTCGTGCGCCTGACGGTGCTCATCCTGGTCACGCTCGTGGCGTTCTCGGCAGTCTTTGATCTCGATATCGTGTTGGGTTCTTTTGCCGCCGGCTTTGTCCTGCGCTATATCATCCCCGAGGGCAACCATACGCTCGAGACCAAACTCGACGGCCTGGCCTACGGCTTTTTGATTCCGGTGTTCTTTACCGTATCGGGCGCAAAGATTGACCTGACGGCTGTGGCTTCGCGCCCGGGCTTGCTCGTGGGCTTTATCGTGGCGTTGCTGATTATTCGTGCCGTGCCCATTCTCATCTCTATGAGCATTTGTCCTGCGACGCGAGATGTGTCGGCGTATGGTCGCATTACCGTGGCGCTCTACTGCACCACGGCCCTGCCGATCATCGTTGCCGTGACAAGCGTTGCCGTCAACGCGGGCGCGCTGTCGCAAGATATTGCGTCGGTCATGGTTGCCGCCGGTGCCATCACGGTGTTCTTGATGCCGCTGCTCGCGCAGCTCTTCTACCGCGTGGTCGACGCCGCGCCGGTCGCCGCTGTGGCAGAAGTCGCCGAGCATCCATCCGATGCGCTCGACATCCTGCGTGCCCATCATGATTTGGCGAGCCTGCTCGCACGCGAGCACGAGCTGCTGACCTCGCATGGCCATGGTCGCGTATTCGAAGGCCTGCCTACGCTCGATACGATTGCCGAGCGTCTTTCCGCCGAGGCGGCGAGCGGCCACATCGATGCCCGCATCGTGGACGCGGCGCATCTTCTTGCCGATAAGACCTATGGTGATGAGATCGACCCGTCCGAGCTGACTCCGCGCGAGCGTCGCCGTCTGGAGCGCGCCAAGCTCGCCGTGCGCGAATACCGCCGCCGCATGCTGGAGCTCTACGCGCGCAATGAAGCTCAAGACGACGACGGCAGGTAGCCAATGCCGCCGCGGAAAATGCATCCCGGAATTGGCGTCCAGAGTGGGATGCAGTTTCCGTGAGAGGCCCGTTGCGGAAACGGTGTCCCAGAATCGGCGTTCAAAACGGGGCACATTTTCCGAAACATGGCCCTGAGGGAAGCTGCGTCCCGGTCTGAGCCGGAATTCTGGGACACGGCTTCCACTTCAAACAGAAGAAGGCGCGCTGCCTGCGGTTGATGCAGACAGCGCGCCTTTTGCGTTGGGCCTCGTTGAGGTTCGAAGTCGTGGCTTGTGGCCCCTTAGGAACGGGCGGCTCCGTCGACGGGGAGCACGGCGCCCGTGACATAGGATGACATGTCGCTCGCTAGGAAAACGAAGGCGTTGGCGACATCCTCGGGCTCGCCCATGCGACCCAGGGGAATGGTGGCGATGATGGGCTTAATAACCTCTTCGGGCAGGTTGGCGACCATATCGGTCTTGGTTACGCCAGGCGCGACGGCATTGACGCGAATACCCATGGGGGCGAGCTCGCGCGAGAGCGACTGGACCATGCCGTTGACGGCAAACTTGGACGTAGGATAGCCGACGCCGGAGGGCTGGCCATACTTGGCGACCATTGAACTCGTGGTGGTGATGGTGCCGCCGTGGCCGGCCTCGGTCATGATCTTGGCGGCAGCCTGGTGACCATTAAAGACGGCGACGACATTGAGGTCCATGACCTTTGCAAACTCTTCTGCCGTGTAATCCAAAAGGGGCGAGCGCTGGGAGATGCCGGCGTTGTTGACGACCGTGTCCAAGCCGCCCATATCGGCGGCAGCCTGGGTAAAGGCCTCGGTTACGGCTTCGAGCGAGGTGAGGTCGCAGGAGCGACCCCAGACCTTGGCCTCGGGATAGGCGGCTGTCAGCTTCTCAACGGCCGCGTCGGCAGTCTCCTGGCGCGAGCCAAAGACGGTGACGGCGGCGCCTTCCTCGATAAAACGGCAGGCGATGGCATAGCCGATACCGCGCGTGCCTCCGGTGATGATTGCTTTCTTGCCCTCGAGCAGCATATCGCTTCCTCTCTTATGCGGATGGATACTTGCAGCACAGCATAGTGGCGGCAAAAAACAGCTGACGCCGCATATCGGTAAACGGTATCCACGGTTGTTGACGAACGGTCAAGTTGTTCAAACGTTAGTCGACCACTTCGTGCAAAAGATGCAACTAAAAGGGGCTCCCATCCAATCGGACGGGAGCCCCTCATGCGTTATTTGATTTGCCGAGAATCAGGCTAGTTGGCCATGACGCCTTCGGTCCAGGCCTCGACGTCCTCGATGCGCAGGACGTTGGCGACCTCGGCCACGCAGTCGACGCTGGCAAGCTCCGCGGCGGCAGCCTGGACGTCCTTCTCGAGTGCGCGGTGCGTCAGGAAGATGACCGAGCAGGCATCGCTGACACCCGACTTGCCGTCCTCGACTTGGTTGATGAGCGAGATCGAAATGTTGTGCTTGGCAAAGATGTCGACCGTCTCGGACAGGGCGCCCACGCGGTCGGCGACCTTCAGGCGCACATAGTACTTGGTCTGGAGCTCGTCCATGGGCTTAAAGGCGAGGTTGTGACCATAGGGCTCAATCTCGGGCAGCGGAGCCACGCCCCGGCTAATCTGCTCGGAGAGCGACAGGATATCGCCCACGACGGCGCTCGCGGTGGGGAAGGAGCCTGCGCCGGCACCGTAGAACATGGTCTCGCCCACGGCGTCGCCCACTACGTAAACAGCGTTCATGGCGCCGTTGACCTTGGCAAGCATGTGGTCTGCCGGGATGAGCGTGGGATGCACGCGAACATCGACGCCGGCGTCGGTGTTGCGGGCGATGCCGAGCAGCTTAATGGTGTAGCCGAGCTCGCGGGCCTGGGCGATGTCCTCGGCGCCGATGGTGCGGATACCCTGCTGGTACACATCATCGGTGGTCACGCGGGTGCCAAAGCCGATGGAGGCGAGGATCGCCGTCTTGCTGGCGGCATCGAAGCCGTCGACGTCGGCGGACGGGTCGGCCTCGGCATAGCCCTTGGCCTGCGCGTCGGCAAGCACGTCGGCGTAATCGGCGCCCTCGGCGTCCATGCGCGACAGGATATAGTTGGTGGTGCCGTTGAGAATGCCGGCGATGGTCAGGATCTTGTTGCCCACCAGGTCGTGCTCAAGCGTGCTCACGATGGGGATGCCGCCGCCGCAGCTGGCCTCGCACTTAATCTGCACGCCGCACGTGCGCGCCTTCTCGGCAAGCGTCTCGACGTGACGGCCCAGCAGGGCCTTGTTGGCAGAGACGACGTGCTTGCCGTGCTCAAAGGCAGTGGTGAAGATCTCGGTTGCGGGATGCTCGCCGCCGATCAGCTCGACGACGATGTCGACGGCGGGGTCGGTGACGACGTCGTGCCAGTCACTCGTAAAGGCCTCGCGCTCAATGCCTGCCGCCTCGGCCTGCTCCCAGGCAAGCGCGCAGGCGCGGGTCAGCTTAAGGTCGATGCCGTAGGCTGCCAGGTACTCATCGTGGTGGCTCTTGATCAGACGGGCCACGCCGCCGCCGACGGTTCCCAGACCGATCAGACCGACGTTCACGGTGCGCAGGGGTTCGCTCATAGATAGCTCCTTCGTGCATCTCATGGATGGATTAACCGCTTAAAGGTTGAGTGCATTCTAGCGTGAACCGAGGACGCGTGCTCGCCAGGCAACAGGAGTCGCACAAAACGGCACCCCCGAAACGCTGCGGAAACATTGGAAACATGCTCGCTACAAACGGAACTCCGTAACAAACTGTCAACGTTTGCGCCATAAGGTTTGCCCTGTGCGACTGGGGCATGCAGGCGCTCGTCGGCCCCGTCACCACCGGTGCCGCCGTCGCCGTCTCGGGCGAGATTGCCGATGACATGCTCATGCCTTCGGCCTCGTCGCTCGACGTTACCAAGGATAAGACCACGGTCTTCCAGGTTTGCTTTACCGACCCCACCATGGGCACCAGCGCCGCCAAGTATTTGGCCGAGAAGCACGCGGATGCCAAGATCGCCCTGTTCCGCAACTCCGGCGATACGTATAGCTCGGGCGTTGCCGATGCCTTTGCCGAGCAGGCCAAGGCATCCAAGCCCGACATCGTCGATACCAAGACCTTTAAGGATGATTCCGCCACGAGCTTTACCAATCAGCTGACCAAGGCCATGCACAAGATCAAGATCGAGGGCCTGACGGGCGAGCTCACGTGGAACGACGAGGGCCAGGTCGAAAAGCCCGCTACGGCCTATGTGATTCAGGACGGCAAGTACATCGCCGCCTAAGTGCATATATCGGGACCGGTGGGGTCGTTTTATTCAGGGCGGGGACGCCTGTAACAGAACGGAAACATTACTTTCACACAATAAAGTGGCTAAACTGCATAAATCGACAGAAATACGCATGATTATGGATAAATGAACAAATCCAAAGAAAAGTTGAAATAATCGCCACTTTCCTTAACTAAAGCGTCTAGTATTTTGCGAACGCCGAACACGGCGAAGGATGGCCTGTCGGGTAACCGAAACCCGACGAGATTTGAGAGGAGAGCCGCATGTCGAGCCTCACCGGTAAGTCATTGAACCCTGTTATGAATCGCAGGAGCGTTATCGCGAGCGCAGCAGGTCTGGGGGCGATGTCCATTCTAGCTGGCTGCTCCTCCAACGGCGGCGACAGTGGTTCCGCTTCGGGCGACGCTTCGTTTAAGATCGGCACCATCGGCCCACTGACCGGCGCCAACGCGTCCTACGGCAAGTCCGTTACACAGGCTGTCGAGCTTGGCTGCAAGGATTTCTCGACTAAGGAACTGCCGCTTGTCAGCAAGGCCGAGGACGACCAGGCTGACGGCGAGAAGGCCGTCAACGCCTTCAACACCCTGCTCGACTGGGGCATGCAGGCCCTTGTCGGTCCGACCACCACGGGTGCGTCGGTCGCCGTTGCTGCTGAGTGCGGTAACGACCCCGAGACGTTCATGATTACCCCGTCCGCGTCCTCCGAGGACGTTACCAAGGGCAAGGATTGCGTCTTCCAGGTTTGCTTCACCGACCCCAACCAGGGTGTCAACGCTGCCAAGTTCCTGGCGCAGAAGTATGCGGACGAGAAGTTCGTGCTGTTCTATAACTCCGGCGACGCCTATTCTTCGGGCATCGCAGATTCCTTTAAGGCCCAGGCCGCTGAGTCCAAGCTCGAGATTGTTGACGAGGAGACCTTTAAGGACGACTCCGCCACGAGCTTTACCAACCAGCTGACCAAGGCCAAGCAGGCTGGCGCCACCATGATCTTTGCGCCGATCTACTACACACCGGCGTCCGTCCTGCTCAAGAACGCCAAGGACATGGGCTACGACGTCAAGATGATGGGCTGCGACGGCATGGACGGTATCCTGGGCGTTGAGGGCTTCGATACCTCTCTTGCCGAGGGTCTGCTGCTCATGACCCCGTTCTCCGCCGACGACGAGAAGAACGCCGACTTCGTCAACGCTTACAAAGATAAGTACGGCGATACCCCCGACCAGTTTGCCGCCGACGCCTACGACGGCGTGCATGCTGTGGTCGAGGCTCTCAAGGAGGCCGGCCTGGGTGTCGACGCCGACCCCACCGAGGTTGCCGAGAAGCTTCCCGAGGCTATGCGCAACATTACTGTTGACGGCCTGACTGGCAAGCTCTCCTGGAACGATAAGGGTCAGGTCCAGAAGGAGCCCACGGCGTACGTCATCACTGACGGCAAGTACGTACAGGCCTAATAGGCCGCCTTACATAGAGCGGTTTTGATCCCAAGCAGGGGAGGTTTTGGCCTTCCCTGCTTGCTTGGTATCTAGGGACGATGTAACGTCCCTGTTTCATACATTAACTGGAAACCTATTCGAAAGGGGGATGTGGAACATGACGGTCTTTATCCAATACCTGGTCAACGGCCTGTCCATGGGCAGCGTCTACGCCATCATCGCGTTGGGCTACACCATGGTCTACGGTATCGCCAAGATGCTCAACTTCGCTCACGGCGATGTCATCATGGTCGGTGCCTATGTCTCGTTCTGCGCCACGTCGTATCTCGGCCTCCCGGGCTGGGCATCTGTAGTTCTCTCTTGCGTGGCCTGCACGGTTCTCGGTGTTCTCATTGAGGGCCTGGCCTATAAGCCGCTGCGCCAAGCAGGCCCGCTGGCCGTTCTGATTACGGCTATCGGCGTGTCCTACTTCCTGCAGAACGCCGCGCAGCTTCTGTGGGGCGCCACGCCCAAGAACTTCACTTCGCTCGTCACCTTCCAGGTGCCGGAGTTCTTGGCCAAGTTCAACGTAAGCGCCGTCTCGCTCGTCACCATCGTCGCCTGCCTGGTTATCATGGCCGGCCTGATGTTCTTTACAGGTAAGACCAAGATGGGCAAGGCCATGCGCGCCGTGTCCGAGGACAAGGCTGCCGCTCAGCTCATGGGCATCAACGTCAACCGCACCATTTCGATGACGTTCGCCATCGGCTCTGCCCTTGCCGCCATCGCCGGCGTGCTGCTGTGCTCCTACTCGCCGGTGCTGCAGCCCACGACGGGTGCTATGCCTGGCATCAAGGCCTTCGACGCCGCTGTCTTCGGTGGCATCGGCTCCATCCCCGGCGCTTTTGTCGGCGGCATTCTCATCGGCATCATCGAAGCGATGGCGCAGGCTTACATTTCCACGAGCCTTGCCAACTCCATCGTCTTTGGTGTTCTGATCATCGTCCTGCTCGTCAAGCCTGCCGGCCTCTTGGGCAAGTACGTCCCCGAGAAGGTGTAGGTGAGCGTTATGAAGTTTCTTAAAGACAAGCAGACGCGTCACGACTTTGTCACGTACGCCATGTGCCTTGTGGCGTTTGCCATCGTGTTCTTTATGCAGTCCAACCACATGATTCCGCGCATGATCGCCGGTCAGCTGGTTCCTATCACGGCCTATATCGTCATGGCCATTTCCCTTAACCTCGTCGTCGGCATCGCGGGCGACTTGTCGCTGGGCCACGCGGGCTTTATGAGTGTCGGCGCCTATACGGGAATCGTCACCGCCGTCGCGCTGGAGAGCGCCGTTCCCTCCGATCCGGTGCGCCTTATCATCAGTATCGTGGTCGGCGCCATCGCTGCCGCCATCCTGGGCTTCTTGATTGGCATCCCGGTCCTTCGTCTGAGCGGCGATTACCTGGCTATCGTGACGCTGGCCTTTGGCGAGATTATCAAGGAGATCGTCACCTGCCTCATTGTGGGCGTCGATTCCCGCGGCCTGCATGTGATCTTTAACATCACGGGTAACTCCACGATCGATGACCTGCACCTGCTCGAGGACGGCACCGCCATCATCAAGGGCGCCCAGGGCGCCTCGGGCGTGTCGACGTACTCGACCTTCCTCGCCGGTGCCATCCTGGTCATGGTCGCACTCGTGATCGTGCTCAATCTGGTCCGCAGCCGTACCGGCCGTGCCATTATGGCCGTGCGCGATAACAAGATTGCAGCCGAGTCCGTAGGCATCTCCGTCACCGAGTACCGCATGATCGCCTTCGTGGTTTCCGCTGCCCTCGCCGGTGCTGCCGGAGCTCTCTTCGGCGGTAACTTCTCGCAGCTCTCCGCCACCAAGTTCGACTTCAACACGTCGATCCTCATTCTGGTGTTCGTGGTCCTGGGCGGCCTGGGCAACATGCGCGGTTCCGTCATCGCGGCGGCGTTGCTCACGGTGCTTCCCGAGCTGCTCCGTCAGTTCTCGGACTACCGCATGCTCATCTACGCCATCGTGCTGATCCTGGTCATGATCTTTACCAACAACCCGCAGCTCAAGGCGTTCTTCGCACGCATTAAGGACCGCCTTGCTTCCAAGAAGGAGGTGGCAGCCGATGCCCAGTAAGTTTGAGTTCAACAAGGGCAAGATGGTCCCGTATCCTTCTGGCGCCATCGTTCCCGACCGCGACCTGGGTCAGCGCCCGGCACTCGAGTGCATCCACTTGGGCATTGAGTTTGGCGGCCTTAAGGCAGTAGACGACTTTAGCCTGACCATCGGCAAGACTGAGATTGCCGGTCTGATCGGTCCCAACGGTGCCGGTAAGACCACGGTCTTCAACCTGCTCACCAAAGTGTATCAGCCCACGCACGGCACCATCCTGCTCGATGGTGAGGACACTTCGGGCAAGTCGGTCTACCAGGTCAACCGCATGGGTATTGCCCGTACGTTCCAGAACATCCGTCTGTTCAACACCATGACGGTGGAGGACAACGTCAAGGTCGGCCTGCACAACCAGGAGCGCTACTCCGGTTTTGAGGGCGTGCTGCGCCTGCCTACGTATTGGAAGCACGAGAAGGCCGCCCACGAGCGCGCCATGGAGCTGCTGTCCATTTTTGACATGGAGCACCTGGCAAATGAACAGGCCGGCTCGCTTCCTTACGGCGCTCAGCGTCGTCTGGAGATCGTTCGCGCGCTTGCCACCAACCCCAAACTGTTGCTGCTCGACGAGCCTGCCGCCGGCATGAACCCGTCCGAGACCGCGGAGCTCATGGAGAATATCGTTAAGATTCGCGACACCTTTGGCATCGCCATCATGCTTATCGAGCATGATATGTCGCTCGTTATGAACATCTGCGAGGGCATCTGCGTGCTCAACTTTGGTAAGGTCATCGCCAAGGGCACGGCCGAGGAGATCCAGAACAACGACGCTGTTATCGAGGCATATCTGGGCAAGCAGGATAAGGGGGAGAACTAAATGGCAGAGCCGATGCTTTCCGTCTACAACATCAACGTCTGGTACGGCGCCATCCACGCCATTAAGGACATCTCCTTTAACGTCAACGAGGGTGAGATCGTGGCCCTGATTGGCGCCAACGGTGCCGGCAAGTCCACGACGCTCAAGACCGTCTCGGGCCTGCTGCGCTCTAAGACCGGCTCCATCAAGTTTATGGGCGAGGACATTACCCATACGCCCGCCGACAAGCTGGTTGGTAAGGGCCTGGCTCAGGTGCCCGAGGGTCGTCGTGCCTTTTTGCAGATGACGGTCGAGGAGAACCTGGAAATGGGTGCCTATACGCAGCCCAAGTCAATGGTGGCTCCGGGCCTCGAGCGCGTCTACGAGCAGTTCCCGCGCCTGAAGGAGCGTCGTCGCCAGGTCGCCGGTACCCTTTCGGGCGGCGAGCAGCAGATGCTCGTTATGGGCCGCGCCCTTATGAGTAACCCTAAGCTGCTCATGCTCGACGAACCCTCCATGGGTCTGGCGCCGATTCTGATCGAACAGATCTTCCAAATTGTCGAGGACCTGCACAAGGCCGGCACCACGGTGCTTCTGGTCGAGCAAAACGCACAGATGGCTCTTTCCATCGCCACACGCGGCTACGTGCTCGAGACCGGCAAGATCACCATGACCGGCACGGGCCAAGAGCTGCTGCACGACGACAACGTGCGTAAAGCCTACCTGGGCGGCTAGATAGTTACGGCGTTTTGCCAAACGCCGTAACCAGCCGACGCTGCAAGCCCGCCAGAGCGGCAATCTGCCTTTCAACTTCGGCGGCATGACCAGAAGGTCAATGCCGCCTTGTTTCAAGGCACCTTGCTCGCTCTGGCGGG
>ENA-ORUB01003624-ORUB01003624.1-human-gut-metagenome-genome-assembly--contig:-NODE-3624-length-12750-cov-9.608192_pt1 | contig 12750 bp, 11 predicted proteins | sample MGYA00241918_ERZ509200 | MGnify/ENA primary metagenome ERZ509200 (study PRJEB26280, sample SAMEA2338853) | human gut metagenome | biome: human gut; feature: human-associated habitat; material: faeces... | reverse complement strand
TGAAAAATTTAAATATAAATATTTTATTTTTATATTTGTAATAGGAGGAATATTGACTTTAGGAGTAAAGAATATAATAATAAGTATGTTTCCTTTTTATGAAGCATACATATCATCATTAAATTCATTTGAAACAGGTGGTAAGGCGCAAGTTGTTTTATATATAATAATAGCAATATGGTTTTTGTATGTTAGAACTTATTTAAAAAATAATAGTAAGTATAATATATTTTTGAAAAGTTATATATGTGGAATGGCTTTAACGTCATTTTTGCTCCCTTTTGATGCTAATGTTGCATTTAGATTAGGTAGTTTAGGATTAATAAATTTAATTTTTTTAATGCCGTATAGCTTTTGTATATTTAGTAATAATAGTAAATTTATCATGAAAATTTTTATGATAATAATATGCTCCATTATATATATATATGGATTATTAGTGACTACTGGAACAGCATATATTCCATATAAAACATTTATTTAGTTTATAAAAAGGGTGAGATTTTTGTCAGTTACAGTAATTGTACCAACATATAATAGAGGATATATAATAGAAAAAACGATTCCAACATATATTCAGGAAGATGTAGAAGAATTAATAGTTGTAAATGATGCATCAACTGATGATACTGATATGGTAATGGAAAGATTAAAGAAAAGATATCCAATTATAAAATATATAAAACAAAAAAGAAATACAGGACAAACAGGTGCTAAAAATAGAGCATTAAAAGAGGTAAAAACAGATTATGTATATTTTGGGGATGATGATTCTATTCTTTTACCAGGAACAATAAAATATCTTTTAGAAACAATGAAAAATAAAAAAGCTGATATTGTAGGTGCTATGCCTTTATATGCAGATACTTTGAATGATATTCATAATGTAAATTCATTTATAGAACGTAAAGCACCTATTTTAAAAAATATGAATGAGATGATAGATTTATATCACTTAGAGAAAGTATGTTTTTTTTATAGATTTAAAGAACCTATAAAAGTACCTTTTACTCATGCATGTGCATTAGTAAAGAAAGAGTATATAAAGAAAGTTAAATTTGATACAAATTTTAAAGGAAATGCTTATAGGGAAGAAACAGACTTTTTTTTGACTTGTGATGAATTAGGAGCTAACATATGGTTTGATAGTAGGGGCTGTCAAATAAATTATCCTTTTTCTGAAATAAAGAGAATAAGAACTATTAGTTCTATGTTTAAACATGCTCGTTATGACTTAGTTAATACTATTAAATTAATTAATAAACATCATTGGTGGTTTGTTGAAAAATATGGTTATAAATATAGTAAAAATAAGATGATTTTATTATATATTTTTAATGATTGTTTAATGTATGCTAAGTTACTACCTAATAGGTTATGTAATATAATAAGAAGGAAGTTTAATATATGATGAAAATATATATAAATGGTCGTTTTTTAGAATATAATTTAACAGGAGTAGTAAGATATTCTTTAGCTGTTTTGAATGAATTAGATAAAATAATAAATAATAATATTGAATTTTGTTTATTAGTGCCACCAAATGTAAACATTCCAGTTAGTTTTAAAAATATTGTTATTAAAAATGTAGGAGTAAATAATGGAGCATTGTGGGAACAATATGATATTTTAAAATATAGTAAAGATGGATGGCTTTTAAGCTTAGCATCAACTGGACCTATTTTAAAAAAAAGACAAATTATAGTGATGCATGATGCTAAAATGGCGAGAAAATGGAAAAGTGATGCTAGTTTTAAGCAAAGATATTTTTTATTTTTTATGGGAATCTTCCTAGGCAAATTATTAAAACGAATAATAACTATTTCTAATTATGCAAAAAAAGAATTGGTAAATTATTTTTATATAAATCCTAGTAAGATAACAGTAGCATTTGAAGGTTATGAACATATATTAAATATTGAAGAAGATAATAATATTTTATATAAATATAATTTAAAAAATAATAATTTTATTTTAGCTGTTGGTGGAGGTAGTGCAAAAAATAATTTATTAACAGCTAAAGCAATGCAATTAATTGATAATAAGAATATCAAATTAGTTTTAACGGGAAATATACCAAATAATGTAAAATATGATTTAAAAAAATATAATAATATAGAATTAATTGGTAGAGTAACTGATGAAGAATTAGTATCTTTGTATAAAAATGCTATATGTTTATGTTTCCCTTCTGTTGCAGAAGGATTTGGAATACCACCTATAGAGGCAATGGCCTTAGGTTGTCCTGTTATCGTATCAAATAGGGATTCGTTGCCAGAAGTTTGTGGAGAGGCTGCACTTTATTGTGATGTAAATGATGTAAATTCTTTAGTAAAACAATTGAATCTTGTGATAAATAATGAAGAAGTACGAGATAAATTAATTGAAAAAGGAAAATTAAATTTAAAAAGATTTTCATGGGAAAAAACTTCAAAAATTATATTAAATGAAATAAAAAAGACTATAATATAGGAGATTTAAAATGAAAAATATTTTGGTTAATTTTTTGGGAAGAAAAGGTGGTACAGCGCTATATGCATATGAAATGACAAAAGGATTAATAGAGAATGGAGCAGAGGTATATGCAATTATTTCAAAGCAAAATGAGATGATTGATGAATGGAAAAAATTAAAATTAAAAAAATTAATAATAATTTCTACGTATACAAATAAATATAACTTTATAATAAATAGTATTAAATTTTATTTGTTTAGTAGACTAAAAATAAAGTCATATTTAAAAAATGAAAAAATTGATTGTATATATATACCATGTTTTCATCCTTGGTTTAGTAGTGTTAATAAATTATTTAATAAAATAAATACCAAAGTAGTAATAACAATACACGATCCTATACCACATACAGGCAGTTTTTTTAAAAATAAATTAATATGGTTGGCGCAAAAAAAAGATTTATTAAAAGCAGATGAAATAATTATATTGTCTAATCGTTTTAAAAAATATGTAGAAACTACTTATGCAAAAAGATCAAATCAGGTACATATAATACCTCATGGAGTGTTTGATTATTATAATAAATTAAATTTAAAAATAAATTCTAGTATGTATGATGAGAAAAAAATAAATTTTATATTTTTTGGCAGAATTGAGCCTTATAAAGGGTTAAATATATTAGCAGAAGCATATAAAAAAGTAAGTGAAAAATATAAAAATATATCATTGATGATAATTGGCAATGGAGATTTTTCGCCATATAGAAAGGTATATAAAAATTTGTATAATTTTAAATTAGTTAATCGATGGATAAAAGACGAAGAAGTTAATAGTTTTTTTTATGGGAAAAATATAGTAACTATATTACCATATTTAGATGCAACACAATCAGGTGTAATAAATATAGCAATGTTAAATAATTCTTTAGTTATAGCTACTAATACAGGTGGAATAAAAGAACAAGTAGAAGATAAAAAAACGGGATTATTAATATCTCCTAATAATATAGATGAATTATATAATGCAATGATATATGTGATAGAAAATAAAGAAAAATGTAAAGTCTTTGTTCAAGAGGCAAATAAATCTTTATTAAAATTAAACTGGAAGGTTTTAAGTAAAGATTTACTGAATATAATTAATAAATAAGTTTAAGGAGGGAATATTTTGAGTGATTTGGTCAGTATAATTATTCCGGTATTTAATGTAGATAAGTATATAGGAAAAACAATAGAAACACTTCTTAATCAAACTTATTTAAATATAGAGATTTTATTGATAGATGATGGTTCTACTGATAAGTCGGGTAAGATATGTGATTTATATGCAGAAAAATATAATAAAATAAAAGTTTTTCATCAAAAAAATAAAGGTGTAAGTAGTGCTAGAAATTTAGGTATTAATAACGCAAAAGGGAAATATATAATTTTTGTAGATGGTGATGATTATGTGACATCAGAATATGTTAATTCCTTATATAATGAAATTATTATAAATAAAGCAGATATGGCAGTTCAAATGTATTTAAATTATTATTCTAATAATAAAGTATTTAAGAATATGAAAGAAGATATAAATATGAATATGTCAGGAATAGAATTTATAGATTTTCAAATACTAGGTAGAAGAGATACATCTTCTTGTGTTAAAATTTATTCTAAAGATATAATAGATAAATTTAATATTAGATTTGATGAAACTATTACAAATTTGGAGGATACTTTATTTTTATTTTATTATTGTAAGTGTTGTAATAAAATAAGATATACATCTGATATTAATTATTTTAGAAGAGTTAGATATGATGGAGTGACTTTTTCAAGTTTTAATGAAAAAAAATTAACAGCTTTAAAAGTATTTGATGTTATAAATAAGGAATTAATAAAATTAAATAATAAACTATTTATTGAAAAAAATTTAAAAAATAAATTTAAAACTATAATAGGTTTTTGTTCAGATATTATTTTTCAAGATTATAAAAATGATAAATTATTAACATCTTTGTTTTTGGAAGCTAAAAATATATTATTGTCATTAAATGGAAATATAGAAATAAAATTTAAAATTAAATATTTATTATTGTTATATTTACCTAATTTATATAAATGTATAAGAAGTATAAAAAATAAAATTTAAAAAGTTTAAATAGAAAAAATATAATACTTATAAGTATTTGATAGAAATTTGGTTTTGGAAAATATTTATATATTAATTATTATAAAAATAAGATAATTTTTGAGGTGGCATAAATATTTTAATATGTTTTATTAAAAATTGATATAATAATAGATTTATTATAATAATAGTTTATTTTATGTTAGAAATAAAATTTAAAATATAGAGTGGTATAAAAATATATTAGTTATTAATAATTGTTTATAAGGAGAAGATGATGAAAGTTGCTATTATAACTTTGTTAGGACATTTTAATTATGGAAATAGACTACAGAATTATGCTTTACAGAAATTTATATCTAATTATGTGGAAGCAGTAGAAACTATATGGTTCGAAAAAAATTATTTACTAGAAATAAAAAGGGACAAGTTTGATAAAAAATATGTTAAAAATATTTTTAAGTTTATTTTTAATTGGAAAGGAGCAAGAAAAACAGAAGAATATTATGGTAGGGAGTGCATTCGCCAATATAATATAAAAAAATTTTCTGATAAATATATTAATATTAAATATGATTATAAAATAAATAAAAATTTAGATAATATGTATGATTATTTTATAGTGGGTAGTGATCAAGTATGGAATCCTAATTTTTGGTCAAAAAAATATGATCATGCTAATATAAGATTTTTGAAATTTGCACCTAAAGAAAAGCGTATTGCTTATGCAGCTAGTATTGCTATTCCAGAAATACCAAAGGATAAAGAGAAGTTTTTTAAAGATAGTTTAAATGAGATGAAAGCAATATCTATGAGAGAAAAAGCTGGAGCAGAATTGGTAAAGAGACTAACAGGAAGAGAAGTTTCAGTAGTAGTAGATCCAACTATTTTATTATCTAAAGAAGAATGGCAGAAGATAGAATTAAAACCAGAATGGTATAGTGGAGAAAAGTATATTCTCACTTATTTTTTAGGAAATCCATCACCTGTAATTGAAAAAATTGCAAAGAAAAATAATTGGAAAATCTATAATTTAATGGATAAAAACAATTTTAATTTATATACTTCAAGAGTAGAAGAATTCGTATATTTAATAGAACATGCACAATTAGTAGCCACAGATTCTTTCCATGCATGTGTATTTTCAATTTTAATGAATACTTCTTTTTTAGTTGTTAATAGACAAGAAATAGGGATGGCAGATATGACTTCTCGTATTGACACTTTATTAGAGTTGTTTGGATATCAAGATAGATATATTATAAATGGAGAATGTAATTTATCTGAAGATGAAATTTTGTATATGGATTTTAGTAATGTGAAAGCTATTCAGGAGCGAGAAATAGAGCGTTCTACAGCATATTTAAAGACAGCTTTAAATTTAGAGTAAGTGTAGGTTTTTTATATGATTGAAATAAAAAATAAAAAAGATTGTTGTGGTTGTTATGCTTGTTATAATATTTGTCCAAAAGAGTGCATAACAATGGAATCAGATAATGAAGGTTTTTGGTATCCTAAAATAGATAAAGATAAATGTATTAATTGTAATTTATGCGAAAAAGTATGTCCAATTATAAATCCAGTTAAAAGAGCTAATTCAAAAAAAATAGCATATGCTGGTATAAATAAAGATGATCAAATAAGAGTAAAGAGTTCTTCTGGAGGGATATTCTCTATATTAGCAGAATATATAATAAAAAATAATGGTATTGTATATGGTGCTGGTTTTGATGAGGATTTTAATATAAATCATAAAAGAATTTTAGTTAGTGCAGATTTAGATTTATTACGTGGTAGTAAATATGTGCAAAGTTCTATTGGCAATATTTATAGGCAAGTTAAAAATGATTTAGAAAGTAATAAGCAAGTTTTATTTACAGGGACACCTTGCCAAATTGAAGGATTAAGAAGTTATTTAAGAAAAGAATATATTAATTTAGTAACAATGGATTTTATATGTCATGGTGTACCATCTCCATTAGTTTGGAAAAAATATCTTGAAGAAATGAAAAAATCCAAACAGGAAAATATAAAAAATATATATTTTAGAAATAAAGATATTGGATGGAAAGTTTTCTCATTGAAAATTATTTTTGATGAAAAAATATATAGTAATAATTTAAATAATGATTTATTCATGAAAGGATTTCTTCAAGATGTGTATTTAAGACCTTCTTATTATAGTTGTAAGTTTAAAAAGATAAATCGTATTAGTGATATTACTGTAGCAGATTTTTGGGGCATAGAAAATATTTTACCTAAAATGGATGATGATAAAGGTACATCATTAATTGTAGTTCATAGTGAAAAGGGTAAACAATTATTTGATAAACTTAGTGAAAAAATGATATTAAATGAAGTTGATTTAAATGAAGCAATAAAATATAATCCATCAATGATAAGTTCTGTGAAATATAATGAAAAAAGAAACAGTTTTTTTGCTGAATTAAATTCTGGAAAAATTTTAACGGATTTAATAAGAAAATATACTAAGATAAGTTTTGAAAAACAAGCAAAAAATAAAATAAAATCGATAATAAAAAGACTTATAAGATAAAGAGGGTTAATTAACTGTATGAAAAATCAGTTGAAGATAGGTGCAATTTTATCATATGTAAATATATTGGCTGGTTTAATTGTCGGATTAGGATATACACCTGTAATGATTAGATTATTAGGTCAATCTGAATTTGGTTTATATTCGCTTATTGGTTCACTTGTAGCATACTTAAGTGTACTGGATATGGGACTAGGTAATACTATTGTTCGATATGTATCGAGAAATCGTGCGATAGGTGATAAAAAATCTGAGTCTAAATTAAATGGATTGTTTTTGGCAATATATTCAGTTATAGGTTTAATCACTTTAATTGTTGGAAGCATATTGTATTTTAATGTAGATAATATGTTCGGAGCAACTTTATCTGCTGACCAGATTGAACGAGCTAAAATAATGATGATATTGCTTATATTCAATATAGCTATATCTTTTCCCCTAAGTGTTTTTGCTTCGTTGATGCAGGCATATGAAAGATTTATTTTTCTACGTATATTTAATATTATTAGCGTATTATTGAAACCTATAATAGCATTGCCTTTTTTATTTATGGGATATGGTGCTATAACTTTAGTAGTAACAGCAACAATAGTAAATATTGCTTGTTTACTTACAAATGTATATTATTGTTTTAGATATTTAGATATACACTTTAGCAAAGGTCATTTTGAAAAAGCTTTTTTATATGAGATATCTGGATATGCATTTTTTATTTTTTTAAATGCTATAATGAATAATATTTATTGGGGAACTGGTCAATTTATCTTAGGTATGGTATCAGGAACCATTCAAGTAGCTATTTATGCTATAGCAATGCAGTTTATGAATATGTATATGCAGTTTTCTAATGCCATAAGTGGAGTACTTTTGCCAAAAGTAACTATGATGGTAGCTAATGGTGCAACTAAAATAGAATTAACTAATTTAATGATTAAAATTGGTAGATTGCAGTACATAGTTATTGGCTATATTTTAGTGATGTTTTTTCTTGTAGGAAAAGAATTTATTTATCTTTGGGCGGGAGAAAATTATTTATCTGCATATCCAATGATTTTAATACTTATGATAGGTTTATTAATAGCATTAGTTCAGAATGCAGGTATAGCTATTTTACAGGCAATGAATTTAAATCGTTACCGAATGACAGCGTATACTATAGTAGCAGTGATAAATATTTTTACGAGTGTAATATTAGCTAAAATGTATGGTGGATTAGGTTGTGCGATTAGTACAGCAGTTGCACTTCTTATAAGTACTGGTTTGATAATGAATAGATATTATCATAAACGTATTGGTATTGATATACCATTGTTTTGGAAAAATATAATTCATATGATGCCGAGTGCTTTTATACTCATAATATTGGTAGAAATTTTTCAAATGAATATATCATTAGAATATAGTTGGTTATATTTTGTAATAAAAGTAATTATATATACATTAATTTATATGATTTTAATGTATTTTATAGCTATGAATGGCTATGAGAAAAATCTTTGTAGAAGTGCAATTTGTAAAGTACTACGAGTAAAATGATATATTTTATTAAATATTGAAATTAATGTAGATAGGTAGATTATCGCTACCTATCTATTTTTATATATGCAAGAATTTATTAGAAAATAAATAGGTAAAATTTATATATGGAGAAGATAAATAATGAAAATATTAGTAACTGGTGGAGCAGGATTTATTGGTAGTAATTTTGTTTATTATGAATTAGATAATTATCAAAATGATAAAGTAGTTTGTTTAGATAAACTTACTTATGCTGGCAATTTAGAAACATTAGAAATAGCAATGAAAAATCCTAAGTTTAAATTTGTAAAAGGAGACATTGCAGATAGCGCTTTTGTTGATGAATTATTTGCAAGTGAAAAGCCAGATGTTGTAGTAAATTTTGCAGCAGAATCTCATGTGGATAGATCTATTGAAAATCCAGAAATCTTTTTACAGACGAATGTAATTGGTACGAGTGTACTGATGGATGCTTGTCGTAAGTATGGTAATATTCGCTATCATCAAGTATCTACAGATGAAGTTTATGGAGATTTACCACTTGATAGACCGGATTTATTCTTTACAGAAACAACACCACTTCATACATCTAGTCCATATTCAGCTTCGAAAGCTTCAGCAGATTTATTAGTGCAGGCATATTATCGCACGTATAAATTACCTGTGACTATTTCTCGCTGTTCAAATAACTATGGACCATATCACTTCCCTGAAAAATTAATTCCACTCATGATAGCAAATGCTTTAAATGATAAAAAATTACCAGTGTATGGTAAAGGTGAAAATGTACGTGATTGGCTCTATGTAGAAGACCATTGTTCTGCTATAGATTTAATCATTCGCAAAGGAAAAATTGGTGAAGTATATAATATTGGTGGTCATAATGAACGCACTAATTTAGAAGTTGTAAAAACAATTATTAAAGAGCTTGGTAAAAGTGAAGATTTAATTGAATTTGTAACAGATAGACCAGGTCATGACCGTAGATATGCTATAGATCCTACAAAAATTCATAATGAACTTGGTTGGCTTCCTGCTACTAAATTTGATGATGGTATTAAGAAAACTATTGATTGGTATTTAACACATAAATCTTGGTGGGAAAAAATCATCAGTGGTGAATACAAAGATTATTATGATAAGATGTATAAAAATAGATAAATAAAAAGAGAGCTTAGGCTCTCTTTCTTTGTAAGGAGTGATTTTTAGTGAAAGTTTTAGTAACAGGTTATACTGGTCAATTAGGTTTTGATGTAGTACGTGAGTTAAAAGCTAGAAATATAGAATGTATCGGTACAACAAGAAATGAGTTTTCTTTAACAGATACAGAAAAAATGCAAGATTTTGTTAAAGCATATAAACCAGATGTAGTAATTCATTGTGCAGCTTATACAGCAGTAGATAAGGCAGAAGATGAAGTAGAACTTTGTGATCAAATAAATCATTTAGCAACTAAAGAATTAGCAAAAGTATGTAAAGAAATTGATGCTAAGATGATTTATATCAGTACAGATTATGTATTTGCAGGTAGTGGTGAAGATTTTTATGAAGTAAATGATGAAAAAGCACCACAAAATGTTTATGGGAAATCTAAACTTGATGGAGAGTTAGCTGTACAAGAGATTTTAGATAAATATTTTATTGTGCGTATTTCTTGGGTATTTGGCAGTAATGGTAAGAATTTTATTAAAACCATGCTTAACTTAGCTAAAAATCATGATAAATTAACTGTAGTTAATGACCAAATAGGTTCACCAACTTATACAGTGGATTTAGCAAAATTACTTTGTGATATGGCTTTATCTGATAAATACGGTGTTTATCATGCTACAAATGAAGGTATATGTTCATGGTATGATTTTGCTTGTGAGATATTTAAACAAGCTGACATAAAGATAGATGTTGAGCCAGTTCCATCAACAGCATTTCCGACAAAAGCTATACGACCACATAATTCAAGAATGAGTAAAAAATGTTTAGATGAAGCAGGATTTAATAGATTACCTGCATGGCAGGATGCTTTAGTAAGATATTTGCAAGAATTGAATATGTAGATATAGAAGTTTTTTGTTAAATATTGGAGTTAAAAAGATAGGTGGATTTTTTATCTACCTATCTTTTTTGTTGTAATTTGTGGCTGTTTTTATATGTTATAATATAGATAATCAATGATGGAGGGATATATCATGGAGACTTTTAATAGATTAAATGATTTATACTTCAAAAAGCTTTTAGGAGATAAAAAAAGAAAGAATTTAACGCTTAGCTTTTTAAATGGAGTTTTAAATAAAGATGATGAAAATTATTTTACAGATATAAGTTTTTTAGATAAAGATAATGAACCTTTAACCTTAGACGGTAAATTGTCTAAATTAGATATTAGAGCAGATTTAAATGATGGTACACAAGTGGATATTGAGGTGCAAGTTTGCCCGTTTAAGTTTATGGCGGAGCGTTCATTATATTATTGGTCGAAGATGTATTCAGAGCAATTAGCAAAAGGTGCTGAATACAAAAAGTTAAAGAAGGCTATAGCCATAAATCTATTGGCATTTGTTTATTTAAAAGATGAACAGGATTGGCATAACATCTATAATTTATTAAATATAAAATCGCATAAAAAACTTACAGACCATATAGAGATACATTTTCTAGAATTGCCAAAATTTACTTTAAAGGATATGCGTAAAATAAGAGCATCTGAGGCATGGCTGGCTTATTTTTCAGGGAAATATAATAAAGAAGAATTGGAGGAAATAGCGATGACAACTCCAGCGATTAAAGAAGCAGTAGAATTTGAAGATACATTTCTACAGGATAAAATAGAACGTAGAGCATATGAACAAAGAGAAAAAGCGATAAGAGATTATTATTCATATATGAGTGCATTTAAAGAAGAAGGATTAGAGCAAGGAATGAAGGAAGGTTTAGAACAAGGTTTAAAACAAGGTTTAAAACAAGGTTTAGAACAAGGTTTAGAGCAAGGCTTGAAAAAAGGTTTACAGGAAAATAAAATTCAAAATGTGGTTAATGGATTAAAAGAAGGTATTGATGTTAATATTATTGCTAAAATAACTAAGGTATCCATTCAAGATATTGAAAAAATAAAGGTGGAGTTTAATTTATAATTTTAGTAAGAAATAAGATAAATTTAAATGTGGAGAATATAAATAGGAATAAAAAGTAATAAGATATTATTATTTTTATAAGAATTAAATATTTAGTTATAAAAAACTGCACTTCTAAAAGTTGTTTTATATCCAATTTTTAGGGTGCAGTTTAATTTTTATCTATGACTTATAATTTTTGATAATTCAAATATAGATTGAGTATTATTCATAATAAATATTACAATCAAGTATCATAGTATCTATTTGTTTGCAATCTGTATATTGCCATATTTTGCAAATGCGCTCAGGATATTCTAGTTTAAAGCTATTTTCATGATAATATTGGGCAGACCAGATGGGAATATAATCTGCTAGTAGATTTAAGTCAATGATATTGGTGAGCCAATTATAGGAACTATATAGACCTATATAATTATAATCTAGTTCATTTAGTCGATTGATGAAATTGCCAATCATATAAGCTACATTGATATTGTTTTTGAGCATAGATTTATCTTCTGCATCATACCAGATGCCAAGTGGTGGATTTTGTCCATTGAGATATGTTTTGATTTGTTTATCTACCCAATTAGCTTCTGCTATAGCTTCATCAATTGTTGAAGCATGAGCATAATAATATATGCCATAGGGCAGATTATAAGTTACAGCATTATTTACATGTGAGATAAACATTTCATCTAGATAATTGTACTCACCTATTTTGATGATAACACCTTGAATATTATTTGCTTTTAGTTTTTGCCAATTGAGTTTTTCTTGCCAAGCTGAAATATCTACTACTTGAAAATTTTGCATAAGTAATCACTCCTTTAATGATTTACTTGCAGTTTAAAGGAAGAAATTAAACCTTTTAAGCAAATTTGAGAAAATTTTTTGTTGTTTTTATAAAAATTTACGATATGTCGAATACATTTTATTTTTGGCTCTGTCACAACAAATGGTTGATTTTTTACGAGAAATAGCGTATAATAATA
>ENA-ORUB01003616-ORUB01003616.1-human-gut-metagenome-genome-assembly--contig:-NODE-3616-length-12777-cov-6.103050_pt1 | contig 12777 bp, 10 predicted proteins | sample MGYA00241918_ERZ509200 | MGnify/ENA primary metagenome ERZ509200 (study PRJEB26280, sample SAMEA2338853) | human gut metagenome | biome: human gut; feature: human-associated habitat; material: faeces... | reverse complement strand
CCATCGGTTCGGCCGCGCTGACGGCGCTTGCGCTGCTGGCCTCCTATATCGAAGAGATACGCATCGGACTGCTGCACAACGGCGTGACGGCCCTCGACCTGCCCAACGGCACGACGCAGCTGGTCGAGAAGGCTTCGCTCCTCGATTTTATGGAGTATTACCACGTGTCGCTGATGAATCCGACGGTGCTGATCGGCGTGTTTGTCGGCGCGATGATGTCGTTCCTGTTCTGCGGCCTGACGATGAACGCCGTGGGGCGTGCGGCCCAGAGCATGGTGAACGAGGTGCGCCGCCAGTTCCGCGAGATCAAGGGCATCCTTACGGGCGAGGGCACTCCCGACTATGCCCGGTGCGTCGAGATTTCGACGCGCGGCGCCCAGCGCGAGATGCTGCTGCCGAGTCTGCTGGCTATCGCCGTGCCGGTGGTCGTCGGCTTGGTGTTCGGCGTGGCGGGCGTCATGGGACTGCTTGTCGGCGGCCTGAGTTCGGGCTTCGTGCTGGCCGTGTTCATGGCCAATGCGGGCGGCGCGTGGGACAACGCCAAGAAGATGGTCGAAGAGGGGCATTTCGGCGGTAAAGGCTCCGACTGCCACAAGGCGACCGTCGTGGGCGATACTGTGGGCGACCCCTTCAAGGATACGTCGGGTCCGTCGCTCAATATCCTCATCAAACTGATGTCGATGGTCTCGATCGTCATGGCCGGCCTGACGGTGGCTTTCCACCTTTTTTAGTCTGCCGGAATCCCTTGCTGCGACGGCTGCCTGCATCTGCGGGCGGCCGTCGCTGATTCGGCGGGAGTGCGGATTCGAAACGAAGCATGCCGTCTGCCGTTTGCCGTTCGCCGTTGTCTGTTTACCGCATTCTGCCCGGCGCTTTATCGTTCGCTTTTTGCCTGCGGGATTCCTGTGCCCGCTGCTTTGCGTCTGTCGCTTAGCGTCCGTTGTTTCTTGGTTGCCAGTCCGCTGCGTTGTTGTTTGCTTTTCCGCCGGTTGTCCGCAGCCGGCCTCTCTCCGGCGGCGGTTCTCTGCGCGTCGCTTTGTATCTGCCGCACCGCCGTCCGCCGCCATATGTGAAAAAGCCTTTCGGCCATAACGGACGAAAGGCTTTCGTGTGTCGGAAGATGATGTTATCCGGAGGTGCCGTTATTTCTTGTTCGCGCCGCTTTCGAGAATCGAGACGATGGAGTAGAGCGTGAAGCAGATGGCGCCGAATCCCGTCAGTACGCGCGCCGGAACGAAGTATTTGGTTTCGAACAGCGCCGCTTCGTAGAGGAACGCGGCGAGGAAAAGGCACGCCAGCGCCGTGAGTACCGGAATGATCGGGATGCGGTTGGCCAGCGGGAAATCGGCGTGCCAGATTTTCGCCAGCAGGATCACCTTGCTCGAAATGCTCCAGCAGATCAGCGCCAGTCCGATCAGTACGAAGCCCACGAAATTGATCGACTCGCCCCGGAATGTGAAGATCAGGATCAGCCCCAGCACGAAAGCCAGTCCGCCCATGCAGAGCACCAGACTCATCCAGCGGCGGCGTTCGCCCATCGTGTAGCTGCCCCGTGCCTGACGGGCGATGCTGGCGACCAGCGCGATCAGCGAGGTGCAGACGCAGGCGATGCCGAACATGACGCTGCCCGCGACGATATGCGCCGGGAGCGTCCCGATCGAAAACAGCAGGATGCACCAGAGCCATGCTCCGGCGGCCACGGCCGATACGATGAAGATCAGCAGCGAGCTTTGTCCGCGCGAGAATCCCGCAGGATTGATCGAGAAACTGCTGTCGCCTGAGTTTTTGGGGATCAGGCTGAATCTGGTCGAGGAGGTGGCGGCCGTCGAGACGCAGGCCGTGATGAGTCCGAGTCCGCAGACCACATGCCCCGTGACGTATGCGCCCGTCATGTTCGACGTGATGATGAAGATTCCGCAGATGACCGTCATGGCGGCGAAAGCGTAACCGACGGCCGGGAAAAGATACTTCGCGGCGGCGCTGTAGGTGCCGATGATCTGGCGGATGATGGTCGCGGCCGTGCAGTAGAGCGCGACGCAGATCGAGCCGAGGAAAAAGACGACGGGACCTGCGGTCAGCCGTGAAGGATCGCTTCCGGCGGCGAAGACGTAGGCTCCGTAACCGAAACAGAATGCCGCCATCGCGAGGGGTATGGCGCGGAAAAGAATGCTTATGCCGTGGTTCATAAACTGAGTTTTTGTTCGAACGCAGACCTGCAAATCCCGAACCAAAGAAAAAATGGCTATCTTTACGCCATGAAAAATATCGTTTTCGACCTCGGCGGGGTGCTTTTCGCCCGCGACAAAAATAAGTCCACGCAGGAATTCCATGAATTTTTCAGCTTCATCCGCTCGGAGCGGATGCCCCTTTTCTGGGAGGAGTACGACCGGGGCGCATCGACGCTCGGCGAGGTGACCGACATTCTCGCCCGGACGACCGGCTGCCCGCGCGAAAAGTGCGAACGTTTTCTGCTGCTGTCGATCGACATGCAGGAGCCCGTCGCGCCGACCGAACGGCTCGTCGGCGACCTGAAGGCCGCGGGGTACAGGCTTTACGTGCTTTCGAACATGTCGCGCGAGTTCATCGCCTTCCTGCGCCGTTTTCCCGTCTACCGGCTTTTCGACGGCGAGGTGGTCTCCTGCGAGGAGGGGACGGTAAAGCCCGAACCGCGGATTTACGAAATCCTGCTGGAACGCTACGGACTCGATCCCGCCGAAACCCTTTTCATCGACGACCGCGCGGCGAATATCGCCGCCGCCGAAGGGCTGGGCATCGCCGGATACCTTTTCGACCACCGGAATCCCGCCGCCGCATGCGACGAGCTGCGCCGCAGGCTGCTGTAACAATAGGAAGCGATAAAAATAAGAGAGGCCGGTTTTCACCGGCCTCTCTTTGCATTGCAGTCTTTCGGAGACTTAGTTGAACGTGTAGCGGATGCTGAACATGGCTGACCAAGTCGCAACCGTGCTCGCATACTTCGACCAAACGGGCTTGGTGAAGTTGTAGGCGTTGGTCTTGGTGTTGTATTTCAGAATCTGCGACGATTCGAGACGGTCGATGCCGCACCAGTTGCGGTTGATCAGGTTGGCGAGGTTGTTGATATCGACGCCCAGCGTGATCGTGTTGCGCTTGCCGTTGATATTGATGTAGAAATCCTGCGAGAATTTGAAATTCACCATGTGCTGCCACGGCATCACGGCGCCGCCGCGCTTCGAGTATTCGCCGATGTGCTTCGACAGGTAGGAATCCTTGTTGATGAATGCCCAGAAGTCGTTTTTCTGGTCGGCGGCCGAGTAGATGACCTTGCCGTTGTCCACCAGATCGGCGAACGTCATCTTGTCGAGCTGTTCGCGGGTCGGGATGTAGAGAAGCAGGGCTGCACCGCCGTCGCCGGTGACGTTACCCATCGTATAGGAGTAGCGCGAGTAGGAGTAACCGCCGATATAGCCGTGCTGGAACGCTTCGTAGTAGAGTCCGAAGTTCGATGCGCCGTTCTTCTGCGCCAGACGGTAGCCTACGTTGAAGAGAATGCGGTGGGGCGATACGTACGATGCGTATCCCAGTTCGGGCGTGTTCGAACCGTTGCGGTTGAACGTATTGGTGTTATATGCCGAAGTCACTTGGTCGCCGATGCCGTCGATCACGTTCTTGGCGCTCGAATAGGTGTAGGCAGCCATCAGCGAGAGACCGAAGCCCCAGCGTTTCGACACCTGAGCGGAAACCGATGCGTAATATCCGTCGATATCGGCGTTGTTGATCAGGTAAGGATTGATGGAGTATTTTTCTTCGGGATTCTTGTTTCTGATATTCTGGCTCTTCCATGCCTTGCGCAGAGCAGGTTCGCCCGGAAGCTGAATGCCTGCGGGGTTCTCTTCGATACCGAGTTTGGTTACGGTTACCGAGTTGAAATCCTTGTTGTAGATTCCCTCGATATTCAGGTCAACGTCACCCGGCAGTTTCAGATCCAGCGCCAGCGAGGTCTTCCACGTGGAGGGCATCTTGAGCTTCTTGTCCAGAATGGTAGGCTGCGTGTTGGCCGCCAGATCCTGCTGTTTGTAGGTGCCGCCGTAAATGTTCTTCAGCATGTCGTTGACGTTGGTGTGGAAGCTGGGCATGCGCGAATCGCCCTTGTAGAGCGAGAGTCCGTTCTGGATGCAGTTGCTGTTTCCGGCCACCGACACCAGCCATACGAACGGCAGACGGCCGTTGAAGACGCCCGTACCGCCGCGGAGAATGTATTTGCGTTCGCCGGTCATATCCCAGTTGAAACCTACGCGGGGAGCTACGGCCAGACGTGCTTTGGGCATGTCCGAGGTCTTATAGCCGCCGTAGTTGGCGAAAGCCTGCGTGAAGTCCTTGTTCTCGTTGTTGTCGATGGAGGGGTAGGAGGGCACTTCGAAACGGATGCCGACCGTGGCCTTGAAGCGCTCGCTGAAATTGATCTCGTCCTGCAGGTAGATCGAGTACTGCATGTAGGTGAACTGGGGATACTCCTGAGCCAGCGCGTCGTTGTTGCCGTGGGCGATACGGAACGCCAGCGGTTCGCGGTCGTTCTTGAAATCGTCCCATGTCTCATAGACGTAGTAGCCGGCGCCGCCCTGCAGGTAGCCGTTCTTGGCCACGTTGTGCTCGAACTGCAGACCGGCGACGAAACGGTTCTTGCCGACCGTATAGCCGATTTCGTCCGTCACGACGTGCGTGCTGACCTCGCGCAGGTTGCCGTACGTGAAGGGGTCGAGACCGAACGAGGCGTATACGGCGCGGTTGCCTTGGTATTCTTCCAGAATGTCTACGGTCGGGAAGAGCTTGCCGTCGTAGCTGCGCGGCTCGTACTGATGCGAGTAGGTGTAGCGCAGCGTGTTGGTCAGACGGCCTTCGAGGAAGCGCGAATTCAGCTCGGCGGCTACCGACGTGAAGTTCTGCTCCTGATAGTAGCGCGAATTCTGGAAATACATGGCGTAATTCGAAGTACGGCCGTAGTCGTTGCGGTCATAGGTCAGTTTGCTGTCCAGCGGGCTGATCGAACTGGACGGCGACGACGAATACTTGTTCTGCGTACGGCTGAAGCGTACGTTGAGCGAGTTGTTGCGGTTGATGTTCCAGTCTACGCGGGCCATGAGTTTGTAGCCGGGCGTTTTTACCGAATAGCCTTGGTAGGGACCGGGGTTGTAGCCGTATTTGTCGATCAGGAAATTGCTGATTTCGTCGAGTTTTTCGACCGTCGGACGGTTGTACTGCGAGCCGCCGCCGAAGCTCTGGCCGTCGCTGGTGCGTGCCAGACGCGACGTTCCCGGCGTGGTGTTCCACTCGCGCTCGAAGTTGGCGAACACGAAGAGCTTGTCCTTGACGATCGGGGCGCCGATGCTGAAGCCGAGGGTGGTGTTGCGCATTTCGCTCAGCGACAGTTTGCCGCCGTCGTACTTGTCGCCCTGAAGCTGGTCGCTCTTGGCGAAAACATATGCCGAAGCCTTGAATTCGTTGGTTCCCGACTTGGTTACGGCGTTGATCGCACCGCCCGTAAAGCCGCTCTGGCGAACGTCGTAGGGGGTGACCGATACCGACATCTGCTCCAGTGCGTCGAGCGAGATGGGCGAGCCGCCTGCGGGCAGGTTGCCGCCGATGCCGAAGGCGTTGTTGAACGCGGCGCCGTCGACCGTTACGTACGACTGACGGTAGTTACCGCCGCCGATCGCCAGACCCGACGTGGTGGTCGAAGCCTGCGGCGTGAGTTTCATGATGTCGTTCATGCTGCGGCTTACCGAAGGCATCAGCTCGATCTGCTCGCTGGAGATGCTCGTAACGGCGCCTGCGCGGTTTACGTTCATCGAGCTGTTGCGGCCGTCGGCCGTAACGACTACTGCTTCGAGCGTCTGGCTGTCCTTCAGGAAAGCGTTGCGCGTGAGGGTTTCGCCCAGCTGCAGTTCGAGTCCGGGGAACTCGACGCCCTGATAACCCACGAACGAGAAGGTCACGGTGTAGGGACCGCCCGTACGCAGGCCCTGCAGGTTGTAGCGGCCGTCCTTGTTGGTCACGGCGCCGTACTGCGTACCCGAAGGGGTGTGCACGGCGATAACGGTGGCGCCGGCGAGGGGCTGGCCCTGTTCGTCGGTAACCGTACCGTTCATGCCCGAAGTCGTCACCTGCGCGGAAGCCGCGGCGACGGTGAAAATCGAGAGCATCAGAATGAAAAGTTTCTTCATACCAAATAATTTAGTTAATAAAAAAGGGTTTTGTTATGGTTTTCGTTGCATTTGCGATTCGCTTCCCTGCCGCAGACTCCTGCAAGGCCGTTTTCCGGAGTGTCCGTAAAAGCAGAGAGGGATACACCTCGTCCGGAGTATCCCTCGTTACTTATATTATATAGTCACGATGATCTAGTTGCGTTCGTTTTCGCACGTTATAAAAGCCACCCCCCCCCGCATATATACGGAAAAGATGCGAACAGACCGATATGTTGACTAAGTCAGCCATAAGTTTCATAGCACAAATATAAATCAAATATTCCGACGCCGCAATAGAACATGCGAAATTTTTATCAAACAAATTTTCAGTGCGTTGCCGGGGCCGTCGGGAGGGCTTCCGGCACGTTCCTTGCGCCCGCTGCGGCGTATGCGGAACTTCAGGGAAAGATACTGGCGCTATTCGCTTTTCGTGCTGATCCTCGGACTGGGGATCACGATCTGCATCGAGCTGACTCCGTTTCTGGGCGGTCTGCTCGGCGCGGCGACGATCTACGTGCTGCTCCGGCGGCAGATGCAGGTCCTGACGGCCTGCCGCCGCTGGCGGCGCAGTCTTGCCGCCTCGCTGCTGCTGGCCGAGGCGGTCGTGGGGCTCGTGGCGACGGCGCTGTTTGAGAGCTGCCCGGGCGTGTTTGCCGATCTCTTCGGCGCGAAAAACGAGAGCGCGTACTACACGGACTTCGCCGTGCGGTGCATCCGGTGGTTTCTCGGCGCGGCCGCGCTCTCGTGCGTGAACAAGGGCGCGATGATCTACCTGCAGGCGCTCGGCAAGGCGTGGACGAGCACGGCGCTGTCGCTCCTGCGCGAGATTGTGCTGGGCGTGGGGCTCGTGCTGCTGCTGCCGGTGTGGTTCGGGCTCGACGGCGTGCTGTATTTCATGGCGGCGGCCGATGCGGTGACGTTTATCGTGACCGTGCCGGTGCTCGTGCGCACGGACCGGGCGCTGCGCGGCTAAGACGACAAATGCGCATAAAAGCCCGCCCGCAGGCAGTGCCTGCGGGCGGGTTCTTTCTATCCGGGTTTACTTGCGGAAGAGGGCGATGACGCGGTCGAAGAAATCGCCGATGGCGGTGATGACGTCCTTGACCTTGCCGGTGAAGGACGCGATCTTGTCCTTCGCGCCGGCGAGCTGTTTGAGCGTATCCTGCACGGCGTGCACCTTCGAGAGCAGGGCGTTCGTGTCCAGCTTTTCGAGCGAGCGGCAGAGGTTTACGAGCTGGGTCATCTGGTCGTCCGTGAGCGTGACGTCGTACTCGGCGGCAATCTCTTTGATCTTGGCGCGCAGTTCGGCGTCGGTCATGTCCTTCGTCTCGTTGAGGATGAGCTTGAGCTCATTGACGATCTCGACCGAGTCATAGTCGCCGATGGCCTGCGCGAGCTCCGCCGTCGTGGCCAGCTCCTGCGAGGAGACGGCCTTGGCGGTCTCGTCGAGCTTCGTGCCCGTGATGTCCTCGTATGCTTTGTACACGCCCGTCAGCGCCGCCGTGCCCGAGACGTCGAACGGCGCGGTCACGGTGATCTTCGCATCCGTGATGCCGGCGGTGGCCAGCGCGCTGATGTACATCTGGCTCGTGCAGTAGGTGATGTGCGACGTGTTGACGGTCATGCCCTTGCCGGCGTCGAGCACCTCGATGGAGATGCAGGAGATGGACTTCGTGCCGATCTGCTCGTCGCTGATGACGCCGCTGAGATACTGCCGCTCGTCCTTGTTCGTGACGGTCAGCTCCTTGACGCTGCCGCGCTCGATGCCGAAGGTCTTGTAGACGGTCTTGATCTGGTCGTCCGTGAGGTCTGCGCCGATGACGGTGCGCGTCTCGCCGGCGTCAATGGCCGACACGGCGCCAAGGCTTGCGAGCAGGCACACGGCAAGTACAATGGGCAGGGCCCGTTTGAGAAATTTCATGGTGTTGGTTTCCTTTCCCCGCGCTCCATGGGCTGCGGTGCTTTACAGGATGAGACGCTCCCATTGTAAATTAGTTCCCGAAAAAAGGATGACGATTCTGTGAAGAATCGCCTGAATTGTTTGTTAAGATATTGCGCGCCGCATAAAAAATGGACAGACAGAGTGGGGGGACTCTGTCTGCCCAAATCGGATTCACTGCCCTTTGGGGTGGCAGCTATGGCACTGCGCACCGCAATGGGCACAGTTGCCGCCGCAGGAGGATTTCCCTTGCCGCTTCTGGCGGATCAGGGAAAGGGAAATGAAGGTGACAATGGCGATAAGTACAATCGAAATCAAAATCGTAGAGAGGTTCGCGCCAATCCAGCTGAACATGGAAAATCACTCCTTTGCGTTTGCGAATTTTGGAAAGGCTCAGGCCTTGAGCGTGGTGGCTTCCTTGTAGGGACGCACCAGCATGTAGATGATGCCGGCCAGTGCCAGGATCGCGCAGATGAGGCCGATCACGTTCAGGTTGCCCGTGAAGGCGCAGCCGAACTGGTAGATCATCAGGCCGCACAGGTAAGCGAAGCCGCACTGATAGCCGATGGCGAACCACGTCCACTTCTGGCTGTTCATCTCGCGCTTGATGGCGCCGATGGCCGCGAAGCACGGAGCGCACAGGAGGTTGAACACCAGGAAGCTGTAACCGCTGATGCCGTTGAAGGCAGCCGCGATATTCTGGTACACGGTGCCGTCGCCGCCGCCGTAGAGGATGCCGAGCGTGCCGACAATGTTCTCCTTGGCAACGAGGCCGGTGATGGAGGCGACTGCCGCCTGCCAGTTGCCCCAGCCGAGGGGCTTGAAGATCCAGGCGAGGACGCCGCCGATGGCAGCGAGGATGGAGTAGTCGATCTCGTCCTCGGACAGCATACGGAACGTGCCGTCGACCGTGCCGAAGTACGTGGTGAACCAGACGAGGATCGTGGACAGCAGGATGATCGTGCCGGCCTTCTTGATGAAGGACCAGCCGCGCTCCCACATGGAGCGGAGGACGTTGCCCAGCGTCGGCCAGTGGTAGGCCGGCAGCTCCATGACGAACGGAGCCGGATCGCCGGCGAACATCTTCGTCTTCTTGAGCATGATGCCGGAGACGATGATCGCGGCCATGCCGATGAAGTACGCGGAGGTGGAGACCCAGGCGCTGCCGCCGAACAGAGCGCCGGCGATCATGCCGATGAACGGCACCTTCGCGCCGCAGGGGATAAAGGTGGTGGTCATGATCGTCATGCGGCGATCACGCTCGTTTTCAATGGTACGGGAAGCCATAACGCCCGGCACGCCGCAGCCGACGCCGATGAGCATCGGGATGAAGGACTTGCCGCTCAGGCCGAACTTACGGAAGATACGGTCGAGCACGAAGGCGATACGGGACATGTAGCCGCAGGCCTCGAGGAAGGCCAGCATCAAAAACAGGACGAGCATCTGCGGCACGAAGCCGAGCACCGCGCCGACACCGGCGACAATGCCGTCGAGGATCAGGCCCTGCAGCCAGTCGGCGCAGCCCGCCTTCTCCAGACCGTTGCCGATCAGGACCGGGATACCCGGGACCCAGACGCCGTAGTCGGCCGGATCGGGCGCGTCAAAGCCGTTGGCTTCGAGGTAGGCGACCGCATCGACATACGTCATGCCCACGGTGCTGTCCTCGTCGGCGTCATCGGGGATGTTGTCGTAGTAGGCGGTCATTTCATTCTCAGCCAGGGTCTCCTCATCCTCGACCATGGTGGTCGCGGTGTCGGAGGTGGGCTGGAAGTCTTTCATTTCCGCGAGGGTGGCGTCGGCGTCGAAGTCTTCGGCTTCGGTGTCGAGACCCAGGAACGCATCGACCGCTTCGGTCGCGGCGGTGTATTCGTCGTTGGCGTCGTTATAAGCGCTCGAGCCGATGCCCAGCAGGTGCCAGCCGTCGCCGAACACGCCGTCATTGGCCCAGTCGGTCGCGGGCGCGCCGACGGCGACCATGGCGACCCAGTAGACCAGGAACATGACCACGGCGAAGATCGGCAGGCCCAGCCAGCGGTTGGTGACGATGCGGTCGATCTTATCGGACGTGGACTGCGTGGCCTTGGATTTCTTGCGGTAGCAGGCGCGGATGACTTCCGCGATGTAGACGTAGCGCTCGTTGGTGATGATGGACTCGGCATCGTCGTCGAGCTCTTCCTCGGCGGCCTTGATGTCTGCCTCGATGTGCTGGTGCACATCCTCGGGGATGTGGAGCTTGGCGAGCACCTTGTCGTCGCGCTCAAAGATCTTGATCGCGTACCAGCGCTGCTGCTCTTCCGGCATCTTGTGCACGGCCGCCTCTTCGATGTGGGCGATCGCGTGCTCGACCGGACCGGAGAACGTGTGCATCGGCACGGTCTTGGTGGACTTGGCGGCCTCGATGGCGGCCTCTGCCGCGGCCATGACGCCGTCACCCTTCAGGGCCGAGATCTCCACGACCTTGCAGCCGAGCTGCTGCGACAGCTGGCTGATGTTGATCTGGTCGCCGCTCTTGCGCACGATGTCCATCATGTTCACGGCCATGACCACCGGGATGCCCAGTTCGGTCAGCTGCGTGGTCAGGTACAGGTTGCGCTCGAGGTTCGTGCCGTCCACGATGTTGAGGATGGCGTCCGGACGCTCGTCGATCAGATAGTTGCGGGCGACGACCTCTTCGAGCGTGTACGGGCTGAGCGAGTAGATGCCGGGAAGGTCCATGATGACAACGTCGTCATGCTTTTTCAGGCGGCCTTCCTTTTTCTCGACCGTGACGCCCGGCCAGTTGCCCACAAACTGATTGGAGCCGGTCAGCGCATTGAACAGCGTCGTTTTGCCGCAGTTCGGGTTGCCGGCTAAGGCAATCTTGATTTGCTTTTCCATTCGGATGCTCCTTTGCGATATTCTCCTCTGCTGATGGGGGATCCTACCTTATGTAATAAATTTTGCTTACGGATGATTATGCCTGGATCTCGATCATCTCGGCATCGGCCTTGCGCAGGCTCAGCTCATAGCCGCGGACCGTGACTTCCACCGGATCGCCGAGCGGTGCGACCTTGCGCACATACACTTCGGTGCCCTTCGTGATGCCCATGTCCATGATGCGGCGCTTGATGGCACCTTCACCATGCAGCTTCACCACCTTGACCGTTTCGCCGATCTTGGCTTCTCGCAGCGTTTTCATCGTGCTTCCTCCCTTAAATCATGATTTTGCGTGCCATTTCATCGCTGATGGCAACGCGGGATTCTTTGACCTTCACGATCAGATTCCCGCCGATCGCCGATACGACCGTGGCCGTCCCACCGGGGACGAAACCCAGATCTTCCAAGTGTTTTCTGGTCTCCGGGTTTCCGCCGACTTTCAGAATCAGTGTCTCCTCGCCGACATTGGCGAGATTCAGCGGCATCATAGATATCCCTCCACTGGTAACGGTTAGAGCGTGCTAACCTTGGATGAAAAAAGAACGGTTATATTTGTTTAACACAAGTTAAACTTCCCTAACCTTGCTAAAGTTTAATCTATCTAACAGCTCGTGTCAAGGGGTATTTGTAAAAATTTTTGCATTGCTTGCATTTTTGGTTAAGGTGTGCTAACCTAGAAGCAATTTTACGAAAAGGTTGGTGGAATCCGCTATGCAGATCTTGAGAGCTGCGGAAGACTATCTGGAAGCAATGCTGATGATGCAGCAGAAACACGGTTACATCCGCTCGATCGACATCGCGGAGCAGCTCGGCGTGACGAAGCCGAGCGTGACCTACACGACCAAGCGCCTGCGCGAAAACGGCTACATCACGATGGACCGCGACGGGCTCATCACGCTCACGCCGAGCGGCATGGACATTGCCTCGCGCATGCTCGACCGGCACCATACGCTCACGAAGTTTCTCATGGAGCTCGGCGTCGACGCCAAGACCGCCGAGGAGGACGCCTGCAAGATGGAGCATGACATCAGCGAGCAGACGTACACGGCGCTCTGCCGCCACGCCATCGGCAAGCTCGGCATCCTCGGGGAGGACAACGCGGGCCTCGGCGAAACGGCCGGGACCGACGAGAACTGAACACGCCTCCGGACAGTTCCGCCCGCGGCAGCTCTGGCTGCCGCGGGCGGTTTTGCTTGTCGGGAAAACCCGAAGGGCTTTCCCGACAAAAGGCCTGCAGGCTGCTGCGCGCAGACTTTGTACGCCGGGGGCGCACAAAGTCCACACTTGCAGCCAGAGAAGTATTTTCTCTCACGCACATGTCGCGAGAGAAAATGATTGCAATGCTTTGCCGCCTGCGGGCGGCAAACTCTGCGAGGCTTTTTTGACACGCTGGGCCGCCCGCGGGCATTGACGCAGCGGGGCGGATTTGCTATGCTGAAAAAGAGAAAATACCCCCTTGACTCTGACACGGTGAGAGGGCTTATGCTGTGCGTGAGCTCAAAAAAATACGACCGGCACGGAGGTACCGCCATGCTGAAAATCGGTGAATTTTCAAAACTGTCCAGAGTCAGCGTTCGTATGCTGCGCCACTATGATGAGGTGGGGCTGCTCGCCCCGTCGGAGGTCGATCCCATGACCGGCTACCGCTACTACAGCGAGCGGCAGCTCATCACCGCCGGACGCATCGCCGCGCTGCGCGCG
>ENA-ORUB01003611-ORUB01003611.1-human-gut-metagenome-genome-assembly--contig:-NODE-3611-length-12806-cov-3.287428_pt1 | contig 12806 bp, 6 predicted proteins | sample MGYA00241918_ERZ509200 | MGnify/ENA primary metagenome ERZ509200 (study PRJEB26280, sample SAMEA2338853) | human gut metagenome | biome: human gut; feature: human-associated habitat; material: faeces... | reverse complement strand
AAGCCGTAAGAAAGGACGCCGTGCGCATGTGCGGGCTTATCGTTACCTCCGACAGCGCCTTTTTTCAGCGCCTTTCTCCAGAGGACACCAGGCGATTCTTTGAGGAGAGCAAAGCCTTTCTCGTCGAGTTTGTAGGGGCGGAGAATGTCGTTTCCGCAATGGTTCACATGGATGAAAAGACGCCGCATATGCACTTTTTCCATGTGCCGGTCACGCAGGACGGGAGACTCAACGCCAACAAAATTTATACGCGTCAGAGTCTGCGAAAACTGCAATCCGAACTTCCCGCCTATCTGCAAAGCCGAGGTTTTGCCATTGAACGAGGCGTGGAGCAGACGCCCGGTTCCGCCAAAAAGCATCTGGATACCCGCGAGTTTAAACAACAGAAAGAGGAACTGGCACGACTGGCGCAGGAAGCTGCTGTGCTGATGCGGGATTCTCTGCGGTCTCTTGGACTTCTGGGGCAACGCGAAGAGGAATTGAAAAAGAGCATCGAAGCGTATGAGCGGCAGGCCGAGGAGGCGGAAAAAGTCCTTCGGGATGAGCATTCCCTGCCGAAAGCCTCACTTTTCAATTATCCGTCCGTGCTGGAAAAAGCCTTTTTTATTATTGAGGAGCTGAAAAAGGCGCTGGCCGTCAAGCATCTTGTCCAGACAGAGAAGGAAATCCTGAAACGGGAAGTGGACTCGCTGCGCAAAAAACAGACACGCCTGGAAGCGGAATATACGTCCCACAGGAAACAAAGCCATGAGGAACAAGAGGCGCTGGAATCTCAGTTGAAGAAAATGAAGAGAGTCATGGCTGGCTATCGGGAATTTTTGCTTCTGCCGGAAATCAGACCGCTGCATCTTGAGTTTGTGGAGCGCAAGCGGGCCGAACAGCTTCAGCTCCAGGAAGAGGAACGGCAACGGCGGGAGAATGAAGCGCGGGACAGCGAGCGTCAGCAGGCAATGACTGCACGTGGCTTGAAGATGTGCTAGGGAGGCGGCGGAAAATCTTCGCACAGGTCGAAGATATAGCCCACTATGCTTCACGTCGTGAAGCGTGGGCGACCGTCCCGCTCGACCGGAAAGGCAAAACGCTAATCCGAGTCAGTGCGTTGGAGAAATACAGGGGAAAACACCATGAGTATCACCGTGACACAATTGAAAGATATCGACAGAACCTTGCCATGCTTACCCTCGGTTCCACCACACTGGATGGAAACGTGTCATAAGCGTGAAGTTGGCTGTTTTTACCTTGGAACGGACCAAAACGCCGCGCGGTATCAATTGACGAGGGCTTTTTTCTTACCTAAAAAAGAAAAGGAGGAAAAATAGTTGTCCTTGTCCCCTTTTCACGCCCTGTACAAAGCCCATAAGCTTTCAAACTACGCCTTTGGTCAGGACAGACTGACGGCTGTTTTCGCGTCTTCCAATATTGAAGTCTATCCCTACCAGATAGCAGCCGCGCGTTTTGCCTTGCGTTCACCGTATCTGAAAGGCGTTATTTTGTGTGACGAGGGTTCGTTGGGTAAAACGTATGAAGCCCTGTTGATCATCAGCCAGCTTTGGTATGAGGGCAAAGACCGGCTGTTGCTTGTTGTGCCCACTCCCTTGCTTTACCAATGGCGCGAGACCATTGATAAAAGTTTCTCTGTTCCCTGTTTTGCATTGGACTTGGCCACGGTTCATGACGTAAGCTACAATGGGGACGGCAATCCTTTTCTTCAGGATGGGATTGTTCTGACGACCTACGACATTGCGGCGCAAAATGTCGAATACATCGCCAAGGTGCAGTGGGACGCGGTTGTTTTTGAAGAAGCCCACCATCTTCGCCGGATATACGCGGACACCAACAAGACCGCCGCTGTTTTGAAAAACGCGGTCGGCAGAGCCTTCAAGATTCTGCTTACGGCCACGCCCATGCAGAACTCCATCATGGATCTGTACGGTCTGATTCATGTTATTGACGAGACGGTGTTTCCGGATGAAAAAGCGTTTTACGAGCGTTATTTCCGCAAGCCTGAAAACTATCCGGAACTGGCTGACAGAGTCGGCCCCTTCTGTTTTCGGACCACCAGACAGGAAGTAACGAACTACGTCAAGATTCCGGACCGCATTCCGATTACCGCTGAATTCACGCTCACTCCCAAAGAGCAGGAACTGTATGATCTGCTTGATAGGTATGTGCAAAAGGGGAGCAGGGTCGCATTCCCGAACATGGACCAGTACGATCTGGCGCTCCTGTTCTTTCGCACTTTTTCCTCCTCCACATTTGCTTTAGACAAACTGTTGCGCGGCGTAATTCGACGGATGGAATCCAGCGCTGAAATAAAGAGCGCGCATATTGCCGCTGAACTTTCCGAACTTCATCACATGCAGACTTTGGCCTCCTGCATCAAACAAAATGCCAAGGCTACAGAACTGCTTGCAGGCTTGAAGCAGGGCTTTGCCCGGCTCAAGGAACTGGGCGCAAAGCAGAAAGCCCTTATCTTCACCGAAAACCGGGCCACGCAGGATTTTTTGTTTTCCCTGCTGGATAACGGCCCGTACAAGGGCAGGGTGCTGACCTATCACGGCGGGAAAACCCGCGAGTATTCCATCATGAAACGCTTTCAGGATGAGGCGAAAATTCTCATTTCCACGGATATCGGGGCGGAAGGTTTCAATCTGGAATTCTGTTCCTTTGTTATCAACTACGATTTGCCGTACAATACGCTCACCCTTGAGCAGCGCATCAACCGTTGTCACCGACAGGGGCAGCAGTCGGACGTGATCATTCTCAATTTCCTGAACCGCAACAATTTTGCTGATGTGCGTACTCTGGAGCTGATCAACAAACGTATTCTGCAATTTTCCGGCATCTTCGGCATGTCGGATACGGTAATCGGCAACTTCAGCAATGATTCGGAAGGCAATTTTTCCAACATGCTCGCCAAGGCCCGGACCAGACAGGAGATAGAGCAGACCCATCAAAGCACATTGGAGCGGTTTGAAGCGCAGAACAAAGAGCTTGTAAGCCGGGCCGAACATTCGCTGTTCACTTCCTTCACCAGGGATATAGCGGAAAAGGTTTACATCACCCCGCGCTATATCGAAGCCAAGACAAAAGAGATTGAAGACGACCTGTGGTATGTCACTCGCTGGTTTTTTGCAGGAAAACAGGGCTTTCGTCTGGATGACGCAACCCGCACGGTTACCGTTACGCATCTTCCGCCGCCCAAGATATTCACCGGCAAGGCGTTGCGCCGCATGGAATATGGCATGGCCAAAGACTATCAGCCGCGCTCCGGCCGTCACACGGTCACCGGTTCTCTTGCAAGAGGTATCTTTGGAGAAATGTTCTGGCGCGGTATTCCGGAAAGCGGGAGCCTTGTTGTAGACGCGGATATTGAGCCGTGCGAACTTGCATTGTATGAAGTGCGGGTTCGGCCCAAGGGGAACTTTTGGGGCGGGTATGCCTTTTATCCGCTGACAGGGGAAACCCGTTCCGGCCGCGTGCTTTCCCATGACGAATGCGCCGCGCTCATGGCCTTACCGGTGCGTGACTTCTCTGTACGGGGCGAACCTGTGGGCAAACGTAACCGCCATTTGCGTCCTGCCGTGGAGCATAAGCTGGACAGACTCATTTCCGGCGATGATTTTATCCGCAAGGTGCTTACGGAAACCGATTCAGCGGAAAAAGAGGCCGTCAACGCTTTGAAAAACAAGGCGGCCGAGCGTAAAGTCGAGCTGATGCGCCGTCTTGAGGGGTTACGCTTCCAGGTGAAAACAGCCAGGGCCGCTTTGGACAAGGAGCTTTCGCGCATGGAGCGACTGTCCCTGCAACGCCGATGCAGCCGATTGACCGCAGAGTTGAGGCGGGCGGAACAACAACTGTCCGCTCAACACCGTCAACTGGACACGGAGCTCGAAGAACACATACAAGAGCTTTTGGCTGACGCGCAACTTGCCGCAACGATGGAACGTCTGTTTGTGGTACAGGTAAGCGGCACGGCATGATTTTCAGGAAAACCGGGTGATGTTATGGAAAAACTAGAAGGACTCTCCAAGAATATTGAACTGACCGAGCGCGAAAAGCTGGCTTCGGTTTTCCCGCAGTGCTTTGTGGAGGGCAAGCTGGATATCGACAAGCTGCTTTCACTCTGCGGTGAATACATCCTCAAGGATTTTGAGAAGTACGAATTCACCTGGAAGGGGAAAAGCGAGTGCCTGCGTCTGGCCCAGCAGCGTTCTACGGCCACGCTTCGTCCGTGTCCTGAAGAAAGCGTCAACTTCGACACCACGCAGAATCTGTATATTGAAGGCGACAACCTGGAAGTCTTAAAGCTGTTGCAGGCTTCGTATTTTAGGCAGGTGAAGATGATCTACATCGACCCGCCGTACAATACGGGCAACGATTTTGTGTACGAGGATGATTTTAAAGATCCGCTCGAACGCTACAGGGAAGTGACCAGCCAGACCACCAAAAGCAACCCTGAGGTCATGGGCCGCTTTCATACCAACTGGCTGAACATGATGTACCCGCGCTTGCGCCTGGCGGCGAATCTGTTGCGGGATGACGGGGTTATTTTTATTTCCATTGACAGCAATGAAGTGCACAACTTGCGGAAATTGTGTGATGAGGTGTTTGGAGAGGAAAATTTTCTTGCTGATCTGGTGTGGGAAAAAACCAGAAAAAATGACGCTCGTTTCTTCTCTATTGGACATGAATACATTCTTGTGTACGCAAAAAGTGAATCCTTTTTACGAGAACAAAATGTATACTGGCGTGAAGATAAGCCTGGAGCTCATGAAATATTTAAAGAGTATGAACAACTTCGTGCACGCTATGGGGACGATTTCCCTCTGATTGAGAAAAAGCTCAAAGAGTTTTATGCAAATCTTCCTAAAGATCATCCGGCTAAAAAGCACCAACGCTACAACAAAGTTGATGAGCGAGGTGTCTGGCGGGATCATGATTTGTCATGGCCTGGGGGAGGCGGTCCCACCTATGATGTGCTCCATCCAATAACCAAAAAACCGTGTAAAGTTCCTGCCGGGGGCTGGCGTTTTGCAACACCCGAACGGATGCAGGAAATGATAGATGCCGGAATAGTCATTTTTCGTGAAGATCATACTGAGCCGCCTATACGTAAATCCTATCTTGTACGCAAAGCCGGGAAATTGTCTGATGAAGATGAAAATATCGGTAAGCAGGTGATGGGAACCTATTTTTATCGCAGTGCGCTTCAAGCAACAAATGTTGTTGCTGAGTTATTAACTCCAAGGGTTTTTGACCACCCCAAAGATCATGAAGTGCTGCAAAGACTTATTGCCTACGTTACAGATAAGGACTCTCTTATTCTCGACTTCTTTTCTGGTTCCGCCACAACGCCCATGCGGTGATGCAGCTCAATGCCGAAGACGGAGGCAGGCGTCGTTTTATTATGGTGCAGCTTCCGGAACTGTGTCCGGAAGGGTCGGAAGCCTTCAAGGCCGGATACAAAAATATCTGCGAAATAGGCAAGGAGCGCATCCGACGGGCCGGTGCGAAGATACTTGAGAATATCGAACCTGCAAAGCAGCATGAAAAACAGGTGACCAAACATGAGGAACAGCTTTCGCTTGTCCCTGATGGTGAAGATGCTTCAAGCCACTCTCCGTTGGACACCGGCTTCAAGGTCTTCAAGCTGGATTCCTCCAATCTGAAAACCTGGGACAGCACGCCCTTCCCGGAAGATGATCTGCTTTCCATCAGCAACCGGCTGCACAATATGATCGACCGAATAAAGCCGGACCGGACCGATCTGGATGTAGTGTATGAAATCATGCTCAAGATGGGCGTTCCCCTGACGTACAACGTGTCGCCGGTGGATATTTCCGGCAAAATCGCCTGGTCTGTGGGGGATTTTCTGCTGCTTATCTGCCTGTCGGACGGTCTGACCGTGGAAATGGTAGAGGAAATGGCGGAGTACGCGCCGGGGCAAATCGTTCTGGCCGAAAACTCCCTGGCCGACGATACGGCTATGTCCAACGCCTTCTATATCCTGCGTGACAGGAATATTGAGCTGAAGTTAGTCTAAGTTTTTTGATAATTGTGTAAAAATAGTGACATTCTGTATCGTCTGGAATCTATTGCAAAGGGGACATGTAAATGATTCAAAGAATAAACGTAAAATGCCTCACTTGTGGTACCATTTCGACTCTGAGGATTGATATTGGTCACTCAAAAGAACAGAAACATGTATTTAACTGTTCTGGATGTGGTGAAGAGATAGAAATAAAGCTTGATTTATCGAATCCACCTAATGTTGGTCTCGATTTAGTTAATAATTGTGAATGCTGTGATGAGGAAGGCATAATTGAAAATTTATCTTCGGAAAACCAAATTCCAGAAAGTTATAGGCATGATCCATTCTTTAGTCCCGGAATTTTTGCCGCTCAGCAATTGTTTGCCGAAATGAAAGAAAAAGGGGTAACATTAGATCGGAAAGAATATGAAAGAGGTGTTTCAGAAGCAGAAAGGATCTTGCGTCTTGATGACGAGTGGCCAAAAATTAAAAGGGCTTGGTCTCAATTCAATAAGAATAATATTACTCTTGCAGACAATATATCAAAACAAAATAGCATACAATATCCGGAGAGTGCTGCTGGTGCTCTTCACTGGATTTATGACTTTTGCGCAAGAACCCTTTGTAACGGTAGGATTCAATTACTCATCGATGCAAAAGAGAAAATTTATGAAATAGCAGAAAAGTATGAAGAAGAATTTGACAAATATTTAGTTTACCATAGTAGCAATGTAAAAAATAGGATTAGAAAGTATTATTCTATATTTGAAAGATTTTTTGATGCCTATTCTGAATATTCACAACTGTTCATAAGTTATAAGTTGAATAGACCTTTCATTAAAAGTGCTTTGTCTTCATATGATTTCGCTAAGACGCGTGACTTTTATGGATTTGCTTTTGAGGTCCTTGGTTCTGGTGCTGTTACTTTTGCAGCTATTCAAAATATTGAAGCAGGAAGAGAATATGATACATTCGCCACAAAAGATTTTACATTAGATAATTATTTACAGATAGATAAAGTAAATAGAATAAAGTGCTTTGAGAGAATACCGGAATTTATCAATATTTATTCAGAATATAATGTTTCGATTCGTAACGGCTCTCATCATGCAACATTTGAATACGATCCAACAAAAAAAATAATATCGTACCAACCCAAAAAAGATCCCCAAAAAATATATACAATCGATTATTTTGACTACATAAACGGGTGTGTTGAATTATTGTTTTCATGTTCATCAATGGTTTGTATTGACATTTTACTTTTTATATTGGCTATGAAAAAGCAAAAAAATAAAAAAAGTCGACATAGCTAACCAGGTAACCTAATTATTAAGTTAATACTTTAAGGATTTATATTTTAGACTGTCATGAAACTTAAGTTTATCAAACAATCTTTCCAGACAGCCGCCGTCAATGCTGTGGCTGATCTGTTCATCGGTCAGGAAAAGAAGACCGCCACCTTCTCTATTGTCCAGGGCGAACAGTTTTCCCTGCTGGAAAATCAGTACGGTATCGGCAATGCCTGCTCATTGATGACGCCGCCATGCTCGCCAACATGCAGGCAGTGCAGAAACACAATACCCTGCCCATGACGCATGATCTGGAAGGCAGGCAGTTCAGCGTGGAAATGGAGACGGGAACCGGGAAAACCTACGTCTATACCAAAACCATCTTTGAGCTGCACAAGCGTTTCGGCTTCGCCAAGTTCATCATCGTGGTGCCGTCCGTGGCCATCCGCGAGGGGGTGTACAAATCTCTGCAAGTCACGCAGGAGCACTTCGGCGTTCTCTACAACCGTGTTCCGTGCCGTTATTTCATTTACAACAGCGCCCGTTTGTCCGATGTGCGCCAGTTCGCAACCAGCGCCAACATCGAAATCATGATCATCAACATCGACGCGTTTAAAAAGGCCGAGAACGTCATCAATCAGGTTCAGGACCGGCTCTCCGGCGAATCCGCCATGCGTTTTATCCGCGATACCCGGCCCATAGTGATCATTGACGAACCGCAGAGCGTGGACAACACGCCCAAGGCAAAGGAAGCTATTGCCTCGCTGAATCCGCTCTGCGTGCTGCGTTATTCCGCTACCCACCGGGAAAAAGTCAATCTGCTGTTTCGCCTGACGCCGGTTGACGCCTACCAGATGGGACTGGTGAAGCAGATCTGTGTGTTTTCCAACCAGGTGGCCCACGGATTCAACAAGCCGTACATCAAACTGCTTTCCGTAACCAAAGACGACAAGGGCTATCGGGCCAAAGTGGAAATGGACGTCGCCGCTAAAGACGGTAAGGTGTCCCGCAAAAACGTCACCATAAAACCGAATTCAGACTTGTTTGTCCTTTCCGGTCGGCGTGAGCTTTATGAAGGGTACACGGTGGCGGGCATCGACTGCACACCGGGATATGAATGTGTTGAATTCGGCAATACGGAATTTCTTAAACTAGGCCGGACCATCGGCGGCATTGATGAGAACATCGTCAAGCGGGCGCAGATTCGCCGCACTATTGAGACCCATTTTGACAAGGAATTGCGCCTTACGAAAAAGGGCATCAAGGTACTTTCCCTGTTCTTTATCGACGAGGTTAAAAAATACCGCACCCCGGAAGGCGGAAAAGGGCCTTATGCGGAAATGTTCGAGGAGTGTTACCACGAACTTTTGAATCTGCCGAAGTACGCCGAGCTTAAGGAGCGGTTCCGCAATCCGGTTGAAAAAGTGCATGACGGCTATTTTTCTCAGGACAAAAAGGGCCACTACAAGGACACCAGAGGCGATACCCAGGACGACACCAGCACCTACAACACCATCATGAAAGACAAGGAATGGCTGCTGTCTTTTAACTGTCCGCTGCGTTTCATTTTCTCGCATTCGGCTCTGAAAGAGGGATGGGACAACCCCAACGTTTTTCAAGTCTGCACGCTGATTGAGCAGAAATCTGTATTCACCTGTCGTCAGAAAGTCGGGCGCGGCCTGCGTTTGTGCGTGAACCAGGACGGCGAGCGCATTGACGACAAGGATATCAATCTGCTGCACGTCATGGCGAACGAGAGTTTTGCCGAATTTGCGGCCACGCTCCAGAAGGAAATCGAGGATGAAACCGGCCTGAAGTTCGGCGTTCTGCAACTGAGCCTGTTTACCGGGATGACGTACACGGATACCATTGAGGAACAAAAGACCATCACCCCGGAAGAAGTCGCGCAGATTGTCGCGCACCTCGAAAAACAGGGTTACATTTCACCCGAAGGTCGGGCGCAACCTGCGCTGCAGACCGCCGTTGAACAAGACAGCCTGGATTTGCCGAAGGAAGTGGCTGCGGCTACGGTGGAAGTCGCCAAAGCAATCACATCGGTTACCGCGGCAAGCACTGCCGCGGCCACGCCGGTGACAACCGCCGCCTTGAAAACCGCCCTGTGCGGCGCGACCTACACACGCACCGTACAGACGGAAAAGACCGTTTCCTATGAGGACGCCCAGGAATTGCTGAACCACTTGCACGCCAAGGGCTACACAGACAAAAACGGCAACATCAAGGATACCCTGAAAAATGCTCTGAAAACTGGGACTCTGGATCTGCCGAAAAAATTTGAGGCGGCGCGCGAACGCTTTGAATCCATCATCAGGAATGCGGACAGGCGTCCCCCTCTCCGCGACGCTTCCAAAGACGTGACGGTCAAGCTGAAGAAACAGGTCACGGCATCTCCGGAATTTCTGGAGCTATGGAACAAGATCAAGCAGAAAACCACATACAGAGTCAATATCGACAGCGCCGTACTGATCAGCCGGTGCGTCAAGGACCTGCAGGAGATGGATCCCATACCCGCGGCCCGGCTTGTCACGCAAAACGCGATCATTCATATCGAGTCAGCCGGGGTAAGCCATCAGGAAACGGGAATGCGGACCACGGATATCCAAGACAGCTACAGCAACATGCCGGATGTGCTGGCTGTCATCGGTGAACAGACCCTGACCAAGCGATCTACGGTCTGCGAAATCCTGCTTCAGAGCGGACGCTTGCAGGACTTGCGCAACAATCCGCAACTGTTCATCGAGCGCGCGGTGGAAATTATCCGCAATCGTCGCCATCAACTGGCCGTGGACGGCATCAGCTATCTCAAACTGGCCGGGCAGGAATATTATATTCAGGAAATTTTCGACAGCGAAGAGCTTATTGCCAACCTGGAAAAGAATGCCGTATCTGTCGAGCACAGCGTCTACGATCATATCATTTACGACAGCAGCACTGTGGAGCGTCCCTTTGCTTTGGCCTTGGACAACGATCCTGACGTGAAAATGTTTTTCAAAATCCCTCGCGCATTCAAAATTGAAACCCCCATCGGAACCTACAACCCGGACTGGGCCGTGTATCTGGATCGCGACGGCGAGAAAAAACTCTACTTCGTTCTGGAAACCAAGGGTGACACCAGCGTTTTCGGCCTGCGTACCCCGGAAGCCCTGAAAATCCACTGCGGCAGACAACACTTCAAGGCATTGGATAATGGCGTGGAGCTGCGGGTGGCAAAGGACTGGAAGGAGTTCAGGGTGGGAGTTTAGACGTGGATGAAAAGAGCTATTTAGACGATCTGCCGCAGCGAGACGCTGCACATGACATTGAAAAGGCCGCTATAAATGCTTTTGAAAATGCCATAACAGAGGCGGGACTGTTTGTTGTTCAGCAGCGTAATGATACGAATGATTATGGTACCGATATTCAGATTGAAGCTCGTATCGGGGCTTCAATGACGAACTTTCGCGTGCATGTACAGCTTAAGGGGACAGAATGCAAAGAAAACTCCGATGGAAGTGTAAGTATTTCCATTGATAGAAAAAATTTGAACTACCTTGTACGCCAGCCTCATTCTATTTATGTCTGTTATCACCTTCCATCAAAACGACTTCTGGTCCAAACCGCAGACGACACCTTACAGCAGTATGAACAAAAAAGCTCGAATTGGCGTACACAGAAATATATAACTATTAAATTTAAAGAATATTTTAGCGTTGTTTTTCAAAATAAGCTGCATAGTCTGGTTATGACAGACGGAAAATTTTTTATGGAACAGCGCTTTCAATGTATTACTACATCTCCAAAGCAACTTAATAAGATACTTAATACCGTCTCTAGTCCTATATATTTGTCGGGTGAGCCTCAGCGCGCATATCAAATACTTGTCGAAATGTTCAAAGCAGGTCAATACGATAAAATAAGTGACTCATTCCCCAAGTTTGATGCGGTGTTGGGTAAATATCCTGAGGCAATCGCATTGGCTTATATGGCAGAAATAAATCTGGGTATTGATGAGAACAGGTTTGATGTGAAACGTGTCCAAAAGGCTATCCCCTTATTTGAGGCTCTCCGTTCTAAACAGGGGCATCAACAAGGCGATCTCACATACTGCATTGGAAATGCCTATTCTATATTGCAGGACTATCAAAATGCGTTGTCTTCATATTTGCAGGCAATAACAGAATTCTCTCTTCCGGAAGACGCGCATGAAGCTGCTATGTGCTATAAAAACATAGGAGCTGTGCATAACTCCTTGGGTAATTCTACTGATGAACGGAAATCCTATGAAAAGTCTTTAGAGCTGGACCCCTATTTGCCTGAAGCTCATTTCGCAATGGGCGTGTGCCTGTACACTGAAGGAAAGTATCAGCCCGCACTTGAACACTTGGATAAAATCATTTGGGATGTGGACTCATTATCGCGTTCTTTATCTGTGAATGCATGGCGAATCCCCATATTGTTTAATTTAAAAGATTCGGCTGGAGCATTCAGGGAGATCAATACCCTACTGAGTCATGTCAGGATGTTTGAGTGGATATTGCCCTGGTGCGGCAAGTTCGTGTCGCAATTCGGGAAAGAATCTATAGAATCTATTCAGAAGTCATTGCTTTTTTGGAAGAAGTATCTTCGTGATTTTCCCGAAGACACAAAAGGAAAGTACGAATATCTCATATGTTCATGGCTACTTCACGAAGAGGATTTTCCCGTTGATCTAAATTTTGAAAGTTTTAAGCGGGAAATGCTGGAGTTGATGGATTCCGGCACCATTGATTCTGCATTTTTATGGGATCGCATTGGTCACTGGGCACAGACAGACGGTTTATGGGAACGAGCTGAAGACGCATACCGAAAGGCTTGCCAACAGGAACCGGATGAGTATGGTTATTGTCTTGGTGTAGTTTTAAATCATTTAGGAAAATACGCTGAAGCTCTTTCCATCTTGCTTCCCCAAGCTGAAATACATCAGCCGGATGAACTTAGCTGGTATCAGGTCGCGCGGGCATATGAAGGGCTTGGAAATATAGAAGGTTGTAGAAAAGCATATAAAAAGGCCATAAAAATCAATCCCGATTATACAGAAGTATGGTTTGAGTTTGGAGGAAGTCTTTGGAATTTAGGAGATCGGGATATGGCCTTCAAAATATGGGAAAATGCTATTGCACGATTTCCCAAGCATGAATCCGTCAAGATAGTAGAGCAATTTTTTGCAGGAGAGGGGCCTGCTTTTGGCGGTGTGAAGCAGCGAGACACCGACTGATTTCGGCAGTAAGTAGTGTAAGAAAAATTTTGTAACTTCTGAAAATGGAAGAGCATCCTCAAGTCGGTTAGCATTTTGTTCACACGCGAAATCCTTTTCAGACCTGAACCAGCAAGCTGTCTTATCAGGAAGGGAAGAAAAATTGGCGTCTGACGCCATCCCCCAAAAATTTTTGATTTAAGAGGTATTTTTGTAGGTATCTATGAATGGTAAGATATAAAAAATTAAT
>ENA-ORUB01003599-ORUB01003599.1-human-gut-metagenome-genome-assembly--contig:-NODE-3599-length-12827-cov-3.157141_pt1 | contig 12827 bp, 10 predicted proteins | sample MGYA00241918_ERZ509200 | MGnify/ENA primary metagenome ERZ509200 (study PRJEB26280, sample SAMEA2338853) | human gut metagenome | biome: human gut; feature: human-associated habitat; material: faeces... | reverse complement strand
CTTATTTGCATATTTGTCACGTAGAAGATCTTGCAGTTTAGCTGCTTCCTGATGACCTTCTTCGATGGTATAATACCAGGGTATCGTCAAATCGCAGTCAATATACAGATAACTTCCAGACTTGATGATGCGTGTATTATGTATGTCAATCCATTCCGGTGGACGCTTTTCGTTCAGTGTTTGGACGAGATCATTTAATAACTGTTCGTCGGCTGCATCCAGCAGGTTGGCAATTGTTTTGCGCAGAATGGATATTCCGGTTCCAGCAATTAAGCCTCCGAACAATAACGCCAGTAAACTATCAATCCAAACAATTTGGGTTAAATAGAGTACAACAAGACCTGCTACCAGACCGATGGTTGAGTAGGTATCGGATTGTAAATGCTTTCCTCCGGCAATCAAGGCCATGGAGTTATAGCGTTTCCCAATACGGATACTATACCATCCCATCAGATAATTAAGCAATCCGGAGAAAGCAACAATGTAGATACCGATATCCAAGTGCATAACTTCTACGGGTGAGAACAGACGCATGATACCTTCGTAAATGATCATGGCACCGGCAATACTGATAAGTATACCTTCTATAGAAGCGGATATCAGTTCTATTTTCCCATGTCCGAATGGATGATGTCCGTCTTTCGGCAGAGCACTCCAGCGCAGACTGCCTAAACTGATAAATCCGGCAACGACATTGACAATACTTTCCAAGGCATCCGTCAGGACTCCTACAGACAGTGTGATGTGATAGGCGATAAATTTACCTATCAGAATCAGACAAGAGATGGTTACAATGTATTTTTGTACCTTCTGTTTTAATGCTTCTTCATCTATTTGTTTTTTCATTTTAAATAGATTGAATTAAACATATGGATTCGGATTATTCTACATATAGAACCAATCCTTTCAGATATTCTCCTTCCGGATGATAGATATTGACCGGATGATCGGCCGGTTGTGTCAATTGATGCAGGATGCGGACATTTCTTCCGGCTTGGGCTGCAGCGCTGAAAACAGCCAGTCTGAAATTCTCTTTGCTGACAACCTGAGAGCAAGAAAACGTGAATAAAATACCTCCCGGCTGAATCTTCTCGAAAGCTATGGCATTCAGCTTGCGGTATCCTTGCAGGGCATTGCGCAAAACATTCTTATGCTTGGCAAAAGCCGGAGGATCAAGGATGATCAAGTCGTAATTATTTCCCATCCGTTCCAGGTATTTGAATGCATCTTCTGCAAATGCCTGATGTCGGGGATCTCCGGGAAAGTTTAACTCTACATTTCGGTTTGTCAACGAAATGGCTTTGGCCGAGCTGTCAACAGAATGTACTAACTTGGCTCCGCCTCGCATGGCATAAAAAGAAAATCCTCCGGTATAGCAGAACATATTCAAGACAGACCTGCCTTTAGAGTAATGTTCCAGTAAAGAACGGTTTTCCCGTTGGTCAACAAAGAAACCGGTTTTTTGTCCTTTTTGCCAGTCTACGCAAAACTTCAATCCGTTTTCCAACGCGATATCTTCTACATCATGTCCGTAGATATATCCGTTTTCACTGTTGAGGTCTGCTTTGTAAGGCAATGTTGTCTCCGATTTGTAGTAGATATTCTGTAGCGTATCGCCCAATACTTCTTTCAATGCTTCGGCGATCTCAAGTCGGTATTTGTGCATTCCTACTGAATGTGCCTGCATGACAGCGGTATGTGCATACATGTCTATTACCAATCCGGGCAGACTGTCGCCTTCTCCGTGTACCAATCGGTATGTATTGTTGTTGGGAGTATTGGCTAATCCCAAAATACAACGTAATTGATAGGCAGAACGGATTCTTTCCACCCAGAATGTATGATCAATCTCTCGTTGGGTAAACGACAATACCCGTACGGCGATGCTTCCGATCTGGTAATGTCCTACAGCCAGGAACTGCTGGTTGGCACCATATACTTCGACCAAGTCTCCTTCTTCCGGTTTTCCTTCAATGCGTTGGATGGCTCCGGAAAATACCCACGGATGGAAACGTAACAAAGATTCTTCCTTCTTGGGTTTCAGAAATACTTTACTGTAACTCATTATGCTTGATTATTCAGTTGTTTATAAATTTGCAGGCACGCCCATGCGTCTAAGGCGGCATATTTTTGCTGGGACGAAGTCAATACATCGGCTTCCCAGTTCGACAGTCGTTGTCCTTTGGATATTTTCTTCTGGAAGAGGATGGCATATATCTTCTGTAAGCTGGCCTCTTCTATGCCGAATTGCTTTACGAAAACTTGTAAATCGAGGAAGTTTTGCGGTTCAATCTCGATCCGTTTACGCATGGCTCCGAAGTCATCCCGAAGCGACAGACCTACTTTAAGTATATTGGCATTGCCCAACAGATGTTCGAGTGATTCGGGAAATCCCATATAATTCAACCGAAACAGGAAACACGTGTCGTCGGTAGATAATTGGACCAGCGATACTTTGAAGTGCTGTCCTTTTTTGAAACTGGGACGTGTCTCCGTGTCAAAACCTATCATCGGAAATTGAGAAAGATAATCAACCGCTTTGTCTGCATCTTTTTCGGTGAGCAGCGTGATGATTCTCCCTTTGAACTCCTCAATGGGTAATAAGGCGATTTCCTCTTTGGTAATCTTATTTACATATTTCTCAATCATTCACTTTCTTTTAATTCGTTCAAACTCTCATCGGCATAACGCAGATGATGTAAGGCTTTCAAAGCATTCAGCAACGGTTGTCCCCAATAGTTGCAGAAGTTCTGATAACACAGGCCAATGGTTTCGCGCATCACGAATTCATTACCTTGGCGGAACAGTGAAACGAAGTTGCCCACATCCTGATATACGTCAGCCAGATTCTCAGAGATAAAAGCAATGATCGGTGTTTCACTATAAGCCATATCCGGATGGAAAGTATCCAGATAAGAGTCTTTGTCTTCCAACAAAGCTGCAATGCTGGAACGGACAGATTCGTACATCTCTTCGGTGACACTCATCTCCGGTTCGAATAATTCATCCGGCTCGATTGCAGGAAGCAGTGAGGCTTTCAGGTAAAGCAACGGCAATATCTTGGTCGCTTTGTCAACAAAGTCTAGCAGTTCCGAACGGTTGGCACTTTCAACAAATGTGCAATATTCGAGAGCTACTGTTACGAACTCCAACGTGTTCCGGTCATATACAGGATTGTTCTCTTTTTTCATCGCCTCAGAAATATCTTGATTATTATGCAGATCTTGAAAATAAACGCCTACTTGATTCAGTAAAATCGAGTCTGCTTTTTCGATTTGCAAAGTTAGTAATATTATTTGTTTCTTAAAAAATTGCCGATGCATTAATTAATAAGGATATTTTACGTAAGTTTGCAAAACAAAAATCGAATAAATAGATATGGCGAAAAAGACAATAAATAAAAAGATAGATGATACGAAGCCTAGTTATTGGGCATTGTTCAAGGCTTTCTTTACGAATGAAAGAACCCGGTTTATCACGGGCTTGGTTTGTGCGATTGTGACGATTTATATCGGACTGGCACTGATATCTTTCTTCTTTACAGGCGCAGCCGATCAGAGTAAGATTGAGAATGTCCCGGTAACGGATTTGTTGACTAATCAGGGTTCGGTAGAAAACTGGACCGGTGTGCGAGGTGCTTTCCTGGCAGATCTGTTGATGAATCGTTGGTTTGGTATTTCTTCTTTTATGATTCTGTTCTTCTTGGGTTCGGTTGGAGCCAAACTGATGAACATTAAACAGATCTCTTTGCTCAAGCGATTCATTTTCTGTTTGGCAACATTGATTTGGGGTTCGTGGTTCTTTGCCTTTTTCTTTATCAGCGGTTATGAAGATACTTTTATTTATTTAGGTGGCCAGCATGGATATTACACGACGGAAATCTTAAAGAACAATATTGGTATTCCGGGAACATTCCTGCTGTTGGTGGGCTTTTTTCTGATTATTGCGATTTTCTCCAGCAAACGGACGATTCCTTTTTTGCAACGGGCATTCTCTTTTTCTTGGATTGGAAATATTCACTGGAAGCGTAAGAAACAACCGGTGGTAACAGAGCCTGCGCCTGAAAAGTCAGTGGTAGAAGAAGAGGAGTCTTCGCCAGTAATGGATGTTGAACAACCTTCGCCCGAATATGTGTTCGATACGGAAATGGAAATTGAAAAGGCTGAACAGGAAACTGCCTCTGCTGTTGTTGAGGCAGAAGCGGATGAAAAGCCGGAGTATGTATATAATAATGTAGACGAAGTGGAAGAAGAACCACGTGAGCTGGTTTCTGAAGATCCGGAATTTTCGGTTGAAATGGCTCCTGACGATGATGCCGATTATTCGGGTAAGGCTTTGGGTGACTACGATCCTCGTCTGGATTTATCACAATATGTGTTCCCGACTTTAGGGTTGCTTGATCCGCACGATACAGGTGTTCACGAAGTCAGCATGGATGATTTGAATGAGAACCAACAGCAGATTAAGCAGGCATTGGAAGAATTCAACATCAAGATTGCTTCTATCAAGGCAACAGTCGGACCAACGGTCACTTTGTATGAGATTATTCCGGAAGCCGGAATCCGTATCGCCAAGATCAAAACGCTGGAAGATGATATCGCGTTGAAGCTGGCGGCGTTGAATATTCGTATTATTGCCCCGATTCCGGGTAAGGGAACAATCGGTATTGAAGTACCGAACAAGAATCCGCAGACGGTATCAATGCAGTCGGTTATTGCTTCGAAGAAGTTCCAGGAATGCAAGTATGAGTTGCCGGTAGCCATGGGAAAGACCATTACAAACGAAGTGTATATGTTCGATCTCTGCAAGACTCCGCACTTACTCGTAGCAGGTGCGACCGGACAAGGTAAGTCTGTCGGTTTGAATGCGATCATAACTTCTCTGTTATATAAGAAGCATCCGGCAGAATTGAAGTTTGTTATGGTCGATCCGAAGATGGTTGAGTTTAGTATCTATTCGAAGATCGAACGGCATTACTTGGCGAAACTGCCGAATACAGATCATCCGATTGTAACAGAACCTGCTGATGCTGTGGCAACGCTGAACTCGTTGGTAGTCGAAATGGAAAACCGTTATAAATTATTGGTATTGGCTAATGTCAGAAACATCAAGGAATACAATACGAAGTTTATCAGCCGTCATTTGAATCCGGAGAAGGGACATCGCTTCTTGCCGTATATTGTGGCTATTGTCGATGAGTTTGCCGATTTGATTGCTACTTCCGGCCGTGAGATAGAATTACCTATTTCGCGTATCGCTGCCAAGGCTCGTGCCGTGGGTATTCACATGATTCTGGCAACGCAGAGACCGGATACGAAAGTGATTACGGGTACGATTAAAGGTAACTTCCCAAGTCGTATCGCCTTTAAGGTGGCATCAATGATCGACTCTCGTACTATTTTGGATGCTCCGGGTGCTAACCGTTTGATTGGTCGGGGCGATATGTTGATTTCTGTTGCCGGTAGTGATACGATTCGTGTCCAGTGTGCTTTTGTTGATACGCCTGAAGTCGAGAATATCGTTAATTATATCAGTGAGCAGGTTGCCTATCCGACAGCCTACCTGTTGCCGGAATATGTGGCCGAGAATGATGGCGACAAATCCTTGGGAGGTGTTGTAGATCTTTCGGAACGTGATCCGTTCTTTAACGAAGCTGCCCGATTGATTGTTATCCAGCAGCAAGGTTCAACGTCTTTGATCCAGCGTAAGTTTGCCATCGGATATAACCGGGCGGGACGATTGATGGATCAGCTGGAGGCTGCCGGAATCGTAGGACCATCAGAAGGAAGTAAGGCGCGCCAGGTATTGATCCCCGATGAATATACCTTGGAGCAACTTCTGAATAGCCTGAAGTAAGAATAGGATGATAGTGAATGTAATTTAATACGAGTAGCTAATAACTTAGTTGGAAATGAAAACGACTTGTATCTTCGGATGCAGGTCGTTTTTTTATGGGGTATGGATTGGAAAAATCCGGTCGTTTTAAGCTGTGTTTTTTGACAATGCCTTTTCCCTTTTAAGAGGATAAAGGTTACATGTTTTTCCGAAAGCTTATACAGTTAATTCTTTTTCAGGTATGAATTATACCGTTTCACCCAGGTGATACGATCGTCCCACGTAGGTGGAACGATCGTTCCACAATGGTGAAGAGATCGTTTCACAACTGTGAAACGATATAATTCTTGTCATTTAACGGATTTAGTTGACTTAAAATCTTTTTATAAATAAATGAGGTTGACTCCCGATTGGAGTTATTCATATACTTGGTTGTCTTATAAAGGATATTTCTGTTAAAGTGCAAGTAGAAATTAGTCTTTAATTGATATTTGAAAGAAATACTAATATTTTTCTTTTAAATTCTTTGTTCGTTAGAATTATTGTTCTACATTTGCAACGTCAAACAAACATAAAGATAAAAGAACAAAAATGTTGAATATTTCTTTGCATATTATCTTAGTCGTGGTCCTGCTAGTCATTAGTTGGTAAGGAGAAAGGTATGCAAGATGCGAATAAAGTTGACAACGATATTTCTTACAGCCTTTCTCTATTTTGGGAAAGGCTTTTTTCTTACTAAGGGAATAAGAAATAGAGCAATTTGAGAATGCAAAAAGAAGGAGAAACAAATATGAAGAATCCGTTGAGAAGTTCCTTCAGTACGGAAGGACGCCGAATGGCTGGGGCACGTGCTTTATGGTGCGCCAATGGCATGAAGAAAGAACAGTTCGGGAAACCGATCATTGCTATTGTAAATTCGTTTACTCAGTTTGTGCCTGGGCATGTACATTTGCATGAAGCCGGACAGATTGTGAAAGAAGAAATAGAGAAACTGGGATGCTTTGCCGCCGAATTTAATACCATTGCTATTGATGATGGTATAGCCATGGGGCACGACGGAATGTTGTATTCACTTCCTTCGCGTGATATTATTGCTGATAGCGTTGAATATATGGTAAATGCTCATAAGGCAGATGCTATGGTTTGTATCAGCAATTGTGATAAAATCACTCCGGGTATGCTAATGGCTGCCATGCGGTTGAATATACCTGCCGTTTTTGTATCGGGAGGTCCGATGGAAGCCGGCGAATGGAACGGTCGTCATCTTGATTTGATTGATGCCATGATTGAAGCGGCTGATACTTCCGTCAGTGATGAACAGATCGGAGAAGTTGAACGCCATGCTTGTCCGGGTTGCGGGTGTTGTTCGGGTATGTTTACGGCAAACTCGATGAATTGCTTGAATGAAGCCATCGGTTTGGCTTTGCCGGGAAACGGTTCGATTGTGGCAACTCATGCCAATCGGGTACAATTGTTCCGGGATGCAGCCAAGCTGATTGTCAAGAATGCTTATAAATATTATGAAGAAGGAGACGATAGCGTTTTGCCTCGACAGATCGCTACAAGACAAGCCTTCTTGAATGCCATGTCGCTTGATATAGCCATGGGAGGTTCAACCAATACAGTTCTTCACTTATTGGCGATTGCTCAGGAAGCGAATGCTGATTTTACGATGGATGATATTGATATGTTATCCCGTAAGATACCTTGCCTTTGCAAAGTGGCGCCGAATACACCGGTTTACCATGTACAGGATGTCAATCGGGCAGGCGGTGTTTTGTCGATCTTACATGAGCTGCTGAAAGCCGGACTGATTGATGGAACCGTTAAGCGGGCTGACGGATTGACTTTGGCCGAAGCAGTGGATCAATTTGGAATCACGTCTCCGCATGTAACGGAAGAAGCGGTGAAGAAGTATAAGAGTGCACCGGGCAATCGCTTCTGTATTATGATGGGTGCGCAGGAGAATTATTATCAGGAATTGGATACCGATCGTTCTACGGGTTGTATCCGTGATATCGAACATGCTTATTCGAAGGATGGAGGTCTGGCAGTACTGAAAGGGAACATCGCATTAGACGGTTGTGTTGTCAAAACAGCTGGAGTGGATGAAAGCATCTGGAAGTTTGCAGGTCCGGCCAAGGTATTCGATTCTCAGGATGCTGCCTGCGAAGGTATTTTGGGTGGCAAGGTCGTTTCCGGAGATGTAGTAGTCATTACTTACGAAGGTCCTAAAGGAGGACCGGGTATGCAGGAAATGTTATATCCGACATCCTATATCAAGAGCCGTCATTTAGGTAAGGAATGTGCTTTGATCACGGATGGCCGTTTCAGCGGAGGTACATCAGGCTTGTCGATCGGTCATATTTCTCCGGAAGCAGCTGCCGGAGGTAATATCGGATTGGTAAAAGACGGCGATATCATTGAAATAGATATTCCTAACCGTTCCATTCGGGTACGACTGACTGATGAGGAACTGGCTGAACGCCGGAAGGCTGAAGAAGCTCGTGGAAAGAAAGCATTTACTCCGCCATTCCGCCAGCGTGAGGTATCGAAAGCTTTAAAGGCATACGGCAAGATGGTTTCGTCGGCAGATAAAGGTGGCGTAAGAATAATTGAAGACTAAGTAAATCGCATAGAAATATATGAAAGAAACAATAACAGGTTCAGAAGCATTGATGCGTTCATTGGAGCATGAAGGTGTAAAGACGATCTTTGGTTATCCGGGTGGTGCTATTATGCCGGTTTACGATGCATTGTATGATCATTTGGATAAAATAAACCATATATTGGTTCGCCATGAACAAGGAGCGGCTCATGCTGCACAGGGTTTTGCCCGTGTGTCTGGAGAAGTGGGCGTTTGCTTGGTGACAAGTGGACCGGGTGCTACGAATACTATAACCGGAATAGCCGACGCGATGATAGACAGTACGCCTATTGTCATGATCGCGGGGCAGGTTGGTGCCAACTTTTTAGGTACAGATGCTTTTCAGGAAGTGGATTTGGTAGGCGTTACGCAGCCGATTACAAAATGGAGTTATCAGATTCGTCGGGCCGAAGATGTGGCATGGGCAGTTTCACGGGCTTTTTATATTGCTAGGAGCGGTCGTCCGGGTCCGGTTGTATTGGACTTTGCCAAGAATGCGCAGGTAGGCTTAACGGAATATGAACCTGTTGATGTAGATTTCATTCGTAGTTATGATCCGGATCCGGAAATCGATTATAAAGAAGTAGCAGAGGCGGTTGCATTGATTAATTCAGCGAAGAAACCGTTGGCTTTAGTAGGACAAGGGGTTGAATTGGGTAATGCTCAGCAAGAATTGCTGGCTTTTATCGAAAAGGCTGATATACCTTGTGGTTGTACGATGTTAGGACTTTCGGCTCTGCCTTCTACGCACCGTCTGAACAAAGGTATGCTGGGCATGCACGGAAATTTAGGTCCGAATGTAAAGACCAACGAATGTGATGTCCTGATTGCGATCGGTATGCGTTTTGATGATCGGGTAACCGGTAAACTGGAGACTTATGCCAAGCAGGCGAAAGTGATACATTTGGATATAGATCCGTCTGAGTTAGGAAAGAATGTTCCGGTAGATGTTCCCGTTTTAGGTAATTGTAAGAAAACGCTGGCTTTACTTACCGAGTTAATCCAGAACAATCGACATAGCGAATGGATTGAAAGCTTCCGGCAGTACGAAGAAACGGAATTCAATCAGGTAATACGCAAAGAAGTATTCCCGGATGAAGGTCCGCTGAATATGGGAGAAGTAGTACATGTTGTAAGTGAAGCGACCGACAATGATGCAATATTGGTAACTGATGTAGGTCAGAATCAGATGATGGCCTGCCGCTATTTCAAGTTTTCCCAGCAGCGAAGTATTGTAACTTCCGGAGGAATGGGAACGATGGGTTTTGGTTTGCCGGCAGCAATAGGGGCAACGTTTGGCCGTCCTGACCGTACGGTGTGTGTATTCATGGGAGATGGTGGTTTACAGATGACGATGCAAGAACTGGGAACCGTTATGGAACAGAAAGCCCCCGTTAAGATTATCTTGCTAAATAATAATTATCTGGGCAATGTTCGCCAGTGGCAGGCGATGTTCTTCAATCGTCGTTATTCCTTTACACCGATGATGAATCCGGATTATATGCAGATTGCAGCTGCTTATTCAATTCCTTCGCGAAGAGTTATTGAACGTTCAGAGTTGCGTGATGCTGTTCGTGAGATGTTGGAAACGGATGGTCCGTTCCTGTTGGAAGTCTGTGTAGTGGAAGAAGGAAATGTTTTGCCGATGACGCCTCCGGGAAGTTCGGTAAACCAAATGCTGTTGGAATGTTAATGCTGGAGGAGGAAGATTATGGAAAATAAGAAATTATATACGATTATAGTACATTCTGAGAATATTGCCGGTATATTGAATCAGATTACGGCTGTTTTTACACGCCGGCAATTGAATATCGAAAGCTTGAATGTATCGGCTTCGTCGATCCGGGGTGTTCATAAATATACGATTACCTGCTGGACTACGCAAGATATTATTGAGAAGATTGTCAAGCAGATTGAGAAGAAGATGGATGTCATTCATGCGCATTATTTCACAGATGATGAAATCTTTCAGCGGGAAATAGCGATGTATAAAGTATCTACACCGGAATTTCAGTCAAATCCCGAAGCATCAAAAGTAATTCGTCATTACAGTGCTCATATTGTAGAGGTGAATCCGGTCTTTTCGATCGTGGAAATGACAGGTACAAGCGAAGATATTACATCCCTTTATCAGGAATTGAGTTCCTTGAATTGCGTACTTCAGTTTGTACGTTCAGGAAGAATTGCTGTCTCGACCAGCTGTTTCGAACGGGTAAATGAGTATCTGGCTCATCGGGAAGAGCGTTATCACAAGGAAAAATAACGGAATCAAAAGAAGAGAGTTGTATGACGGAAGATTCGAAAATAGGGACTTACGATTTTGTCGCAGAACCTTTCCATGTAGATTTTACGGGAAAGCTGACGATGGGTGTATTGGGTAATCATCTGTTGAATTGTGCCGGCTTTCATGCTTCCGAAAGAGGTTTCGGAATGGCTACGCTGAACGAAAATCATTATACGTGGGTTTTGTCTCGCCTGGCAATTGAATTGGATGCGCTGCCCAATCAATATGAAAAGTTCAGTATCCAGACGTGGGTAGAGAATGTCTATCGTTTGTTCACAGATCGTAATTTCGCTTTGGTGAATCAGGAAGGAAAGACGATTGGTTATGCCCGCTCTGTTTGGGCAATGATCAGTATGGAAACACGAAAGCCGGCTGATTTATTGACATTGCATGGCGGTAGTATCGTAGATTATGTTTGTGATAAACCTTGTCCGATCGAGAAACCGGGAAGAATCAAGGTGACCGAAACAAATCCGATTGCTGAATATCAAACGAAATACAGTGACATTGATGTCAACGGTCATGTAAACAGTATTAAATATATCGAGCATATTTTGGATCTTTTTCCGCTCGAGCAATTCAAAGAAAAGCGTGTACGTCGCTTTGAAATGGCTTATGTGGCCGAAAGCTATTATGGTGATACGTTGAGTTTCTATCAAGAGAAGGTAGGTGCGGACGAATACCATATTGAAGTGAAAAAGAACGGTACGGATGTAGTCGTACGCAGTAAAGTGATATTTGAATAGATTATTAATATAAATGGCAGCGAAAGCTGCCGGAACTAAAAAGAAAAGAAAATGGCAATAATGAATTTTGGCGGTGTTGAAGAAAATGTAGTAACCCGCGAAGAGTTTCCTTTGGAAAAGGCTAGAGAAGTGTTGAAAGATGAAGTCATCGCAGTAATCGGTTATGGTGTACAGGGTCCGGGTCAGAGCTTGAACTTGCGCGACAATGGTTTCAATGTAATTGTCGGACAGCGTCCGGGTAAGACTTATGATAAAGCCGTAGCCGACGGTTGGGTTCCGGGTGAGACTTTGTTTGGTATTGAAGAAGCTTGCGAAAAAGCTACCATTATTCAGGTATTGCTTTCAGATGCAGCTCAGATTCAATGCTGGCCGATGATCAAGAAACATCTGACTGCTGGTAAAGCTTTGTACTTCTCTCATGGTTTTGCTATTACTTATAAAGAACGTACAAACATTATTCCTCCTGCAGATGTAGATGTAATCATGATCGCTCCGAAAGGTTCAGGTACTTCTTTGCGCCGTATGTTCTTGCAAGGACGTGGTTTGAACTCTAGCTATGCAATCTATCAGGATGCAACTGGAAAGGCTTGGGATCGTGTCATCGCTTTAGGTATCGGTGTCGGTTCAGGTTATCTGTTTGAAACTACATTCAAGAAGGAAGTTTATTCAGACTTGACTGGTGAACGTGGTACATTGATGGGTGCAATCCAAGGATTGTTGCTGGCTCAGTATGAAACTTTGCGTGAACACGGACACGAACCTTCTGAAGCATTCAATGAAACAGTAGAAGAATTGACGCAGTCGTTGATGCCGTTGTTTGGTGAAAACGGTATGGACTGGATGTATGCTAACTGTTCGACAACTGCTCAGCGCGGAGCTTTGGATTGGATGGGTCCGTTCCACGATGCCGTTAAGCCTGTCTTTGAAAAACTGTATAACGAGGTAGCTTGCGGAAACGAAGCACAGCGTTCTATCGATTCCAACTCACAACCGGATTATCGTGAGAAGTTGAACGAAGAACTTCGTCAGTTACGCGAAAGCGAAATGTGGCGTACTGGTGCTGTTGTTCGTAAATTGCGCCCCGAAAACAATTAAGAAATGCTATCAGGAAACTGACTTTGCCCAGCAAAGTCAGTTCTCTTAGATTTAAATCATACGAGAATCGGAAACGAATCCATCGAGAATCGTTTTCGATTCTCGTTTCTTTTATGGTCAACGCTAACCTTAACCAGATCAGAAGTATAATCACTCTTATAAAAAGTAAGCATTAACAGAAGTACATATTTAAAAGGTTATAGTTGTGCTGTAATTTTGC
>ENA-ORUB01003595-ORUB01003595.1-human-gut-metagenome-genome-assembly--contig:-NODE-3595-length-12833-cov-2.039286_pt1 | contig 12833 bp, 7 predicted proteins | sample MGYA00241918_ERZ509200 | MGnify/ENA primary metagenome ERZ509200 (study PRJEB26280, sample SAMEA2338853) | human gut metagenome | biome: human gut; feature: human-associated habitat; material: faeces... | reverse complement strand
AAAGCACTGCGAGCTTATATAGCTCTACGTCTAATGTCAAATAAGGAGCCGCATCGCTTTCTTTCGGTTTCCAATAAGTGGAATTATTTCCATCGGTAGCCCTACCCGGAGAATACCCTTCGGCCGAAGTACTGGCAAAAGTAGGACTATTCGGGCCGTAAGTCTGTAGTTCAGGCTTCACACGATGGGTAGCAAAGCGTACATACGGGCGCGAAAGAACCTGGACGGACTTGCCTTCTTCATACTCCGGCGCACCTGTAAATTCCAGTTGCACACGCCCGGATTCCAATCCGGACAAGGATGCCTCCACTACCGTATGTCCGGCATAATAGGCCCGCAAGGCCATGGCTGCCTTACCGTCTGCAATCCGTATGTCGCTATCGGCAGAAAAAGTGATGGAACGCCCCGTCGGGAACTCTCCCGGCCCCGAAAGCACGGAAAGTGTGACATCCGGACTATTACTTAACTCACGCCCGTCTCGGTCCAACACCGTAACCACTAATTGCACATCATCCGTACCATCGGCCAAAATGCCTGTTGTTTTCGAAGCTTCCAGACGGAGACGTGCGGGTACTCCTTCTTGCGGCCACGCAGGAGGCGCCTCATGTCCATATTCATTGCGATACCAATACCATGCACGCTTGGGAAGGCGAAAATAATCCACGATACCCATCCGCGCCATGTTTTCTCCGAAAATACTACCATGGTCGAACCCGCACCAAATCGCCTGTCCGCTTCTCCACTCACGGCCTTTCCAACCTTCGTCCCGGCCCAAATCGCCCCAACCGGCCATATATTTACCGGGCCGCCCGGCGGTCGTACTACCGTACTCCGTCACCACGCTGGGAATGCCGGGCTGTTGGAAGTCTGCGATGTTCGCTCCGTCACCATTATATCCGGCCACATCCCCAATCCCGTCTATACGGTCTTTTCCCAACGGCCGTTGGGCCCCTCCCACGGCGGCCTTGCGCGTAGGGTCAAGCCGATGCGCAGTGTCTACCATCTTTTTCAAGAGCGACTTAACTCCCGGAATGGTCTTCCCGTCGGTAAAGAAAGGTTCGTTACACATGCTCCATACGAACACAGAAGGGTGATTGCGGTGAATGCGTATCATCTCTTCCAACTGCCTGAGCACATTCCGCTCAAATCCCTCGATGTCTTGTTCCTTCACGGGATAAGCACTGGCCGTCCAACCGCCATCCACTTTCGGACCGGCCGTACCCCAAAACGAGACTTCAGACCAAAAGAGCATGCCCTCACGGTCACAAGCGTCCGAGAAAGCCGGAGCATGGGGATAATGGCTACCGCGAATCATGTCAAAACCGACTTCCTTCATCATCCGTACGTCGCGGCGCATGGCTTCCTCAGTGACAGCGTCTCCCCATCCAGCATGATCCTGATGTACATTCGCCCCCCGGAAAAAGAAATGCTTCCCGTTCAAAAAGAAACCTTTGTCGGCCGTCCACTCAAACCAACGGAAACCGAACGTCACTTCTTCACTATCCACCAATTTACGCCCTTTGTACAGGCTACACACCACCGAATACAGATGAGGATGCGACGGATGCCACAAAGCCACGCCCTCTATTTCATCGGTCGTCAGGTCGAAGTGCGCCAGACTTTGCGCTTCCACGCGCCGGAGGGCCTTTCGTTCAGCCACGACGCGCCGGTTCTCATCCAATACCTGTACTCTCAATTCGTATGGTCCTCCCTCGTCCGCCATATTGCGCACATCGGTCTGTACACGTACCGATGACGAACGTCCCTTATGCGCGGCCAAGGTAGGTGTCGTCACAAACGTACCATACCAATCAATATGCACGGAGGGCTTCTTCACCAAACGCACGTTGCGGTAGATGCCTCCACTGAACACATGTTCGCCGCCGCGCGGAGCCACGTCGCCCCGCCACAGATTGTTTACCCTTACGGCAATGTTGTTCTTTCCCTCTTTCACGTAGGGCGTGAGGCGTACATTGAAACCGGTGTAACCTCCTTCGTGCGTGCCGGCCAAACGACCGTTCATATAGACTTCCGCCACTTGGAATACGCCATCGAACTCTAAAAAGATCTCTCGTCTCAAGTCTCTCTTATCCAACACCACGGTCCTACGATACCAACCGTAACCGGTATAGAAATCCTTCCACATGAAATAAGGTATGCTGAACGAATGAGGCAGTCCGATATGCTCCCATGCCGAATCGTCATAATCAGTCCGTTCCGCCCCCGGATGGTCGCCCCGTTGGTATGTCCATTCACGGTTCAGATTCACCGCCTCCCGGCCATCCGTATTCATGGCCTGCACTCCCCAAACGACCCCACAAAGCCAACACCACCCTATCCATATTGCTTTTTTCATCCCTACACTTTATTATATGAATATAAAAGTACATAAAGGTTTCGCCTCATAAAAAAATAAGTTCCTCATAGCCAAGCATTTGAAAAAGTTCGCCAAACTGCATTTCATTCTCCTGAGATTGATTTATCATTCGGCTGAGAACGATTTTTCAATCTCAGGCGAATGAAAAATCAATCTCAGGACACTCATCCGGCACAGACAAACCTTTTACAAACAAACATCCATTCCGTACCTTATCCGGCACGGAATTTATAAGTTTTTCCGGGCCGGGTCTGCACATCATATTCATACACTTCGGGCACGGACACTTGCGGACGGTCTTTCAACTCGGAAGAGAACAAGGGTTCTTTGATGTCGGCCGGTGCCAACATTTCGTTAGGACATGCGCCTGATGCCTTCCGCAAACCCTTACCCTTCAAAGGCACATAGGAACGCAGGCGAAGCGTGCCGCCCACGGTGGAACGTACGGTAGCCTCAGACAGACGGCCATCCGCCCACTCCATATCCACTTCGTAACCTCCACGTGCCCGCAAACCTTTCACGCTGCCTTCTTTCCACACATCGGGCAAGGCCGGTAACAGATGCACCGCCCCGTCGTGGCTTTGCAACAGCATTTCGGCAATGCCGGCAGCCGCTCCGAAGTTTCCGTCGATTTGGAAAGGTGGATGGGCATCGAACATATTGGGATAGGTGCGCCCTTCGGGATATTCATTCGCTACGGCATCACTGGGCAGCAACTGAAGCATGTTGCTTATCAAACGATAGGCATGATTACCGTCCAACATGCGTGCCCAGAAGTTGATTTTCCAACCGATGCTCCACCCGGTAGCCTTGTCTCCACGCTGTTCCAATGTGGTACGGGCAGCCCGAAAAAGTTCGGGGTGCAAGAACGGAGAAACCTGATTACTGGGATAAAGGCCGTAAAGATGGGAAATATGGCGATGCTCATCCTTCGGGTCATCCACATCCTGAAGCCATTCTTGCAACTGGCCGTGCCGCCCGACTTGCATGGGAGGCAGCTTGTCGAGCATCTGCGCCAGAGAATCGCGAAAAGCGGCATCATCGCCCACAATCTCAGAAGCCAGCAATGTGTTGCGTAGGGCATCGAACACGATTTGGTTGTCCATGGTGCAACCTGCCGTGACCGGACCGTGCTCGGGCGACACTGAAGGAGCCACCACCCACCACTTGTAGGAAGGATGTTCGACGAGGAAATCCAAAAAGAAACGGGCCGTACCTTTCAATACCGGATAATAGGCTTTCAGGAAATCTTTATCCGCAGTGAACAGGTAGTGTTGCCACAGATGCTGGGCCAACCATGCACCTCCGCTCGGCCACATACCAGCCGCCGCAAAATCCACCACGCCGCAGATACGCCAAAGGTCGGTGTTATGGTGAGCCACCCAGCCCCCGCAACCATACATTTCACGCGCCGTTTTCGCTCCTGTCACGGACAAGTCTTCCAACATGGAGAACAAAGGCTGGTGCATCTCACTCAAGTTAGCCACTTCGGCTAGCCAGTAGTTCATCTCGGTATTGATATTGATGGTATATTTGCTGTCCCAAGGGGCATTCGTACTGCGATTCCAGATGCCTTGCAGATTGGCAGGTTGTCCACCGGGCTGTGAGGAGGAAATCAACAAATAACGGCCGTATTGGAACAAAAGGGTAGCCAACGACGGGTCGTTTCCTTGACAGAAGTCCCGGATACGCAACGTCGTCTCTTTCGACGCAGCTGCCGTCTCACCCAAGTCCAACTGCACCCGCCCGAATAACTTTCGGTAATAAGCCACATGGTTTTCCAAAGCTTTTTTATAAGGTATCTGGACGGCACGCTGTAAACAACGGTCGGCACGGACAGCCGCATCCCCGCTCACATCGTGATAGTTCACGTAATTCGTAGCAGCCGACAGATAAAGCGTGGCTTCCGTGGCACCAGTCACCTTCAAATTTTTTCCCTCGGTGATCGTCTGGCCGTCACTGACCACTTTCACACGGCACTCGGCACGCAAAGCAGCCTTTACGCCTTCTTGGTCTTTTCCCTCACAAGTGATGGTAAGCAGGTCACCCTCGACATTGACTTCGTGCTTCAAAGGAGCATCGTAGCCCACCGTGAAAGCCAAAGCTCCGGCTTTGTCGGCCTGCAGGCGCACCACAATCACGCTGTCCGTGAAAGAGGCAAACACCCTGCGGGTATAAGTCACGCCATCTACCTTGTAACGGGTGGTAGCCGTGGCATCCTCTATGTTCAAGTCGCGGTAAAAGTCCGTAGCCTCCTCATGTCCCGGGAAATCCAAGAAAAGACTTCCCATCGTCAGATAACTCATACCGTCCTTGCGTGCCAAGAAATTGGCATCGACCAACCGTTGGGCTTCGCGTGTCTTTCCCTGAAATATCAGATTCCGCACCACCGGCAAGACGTACAGCGCGTTTGTGTTATTATTGTCGTAAGGGGCACCCGCCCAGAACGTCTCTTCGTTCAACTGCAATTCTTCGCGTCCCGTGCCACCATACACCATAGCTCCCAATCTGGAATTACCCACGGGCAAAGCCTCCGTCCAATCCTTAGCAGACTTGCTGTACCAGAGTTTCAGTTCTCCGGCCCATGCCACACTACTACATAAGAGGAGCAGCACCCCTAATAAATTCTTTTTCATCGTACTTGAATCTTTTCTATGTTTCTTAATACCATCACAAAGACATGCCTTCGCGCCTAACGGGCAACGGTTCCCCGTATCTTTTTGTACGTCTTGGCACTGCCGTCGCGATAAAGCTCGCGCACGACGGCCACTCCCCGGTATCCGGGCTTGACCTTGCGCCCGCCCAAATCATAACATTCCACGTCCACCGGGCTGTCCGGCATGACGACACCGCCCACTAACGCGGGCACTTCCTGCAACGCCTGCACGTATACGGCCAGGCTTTCCGCCGCATCCCTCATCCGTTGGTTGTCGGTCATGTCCATGCGGTCGGGGGCATAAGCCTGCACGGCTTCCTTCAGATCCAGATAAGCCTGCACCGTCAAGTCGAAACCGTTCTTCTCCCATTCGGACAAGGTATCTTGCGCCGTTTCCATGGCCTCTGTGTACAAGTCCACGCTTTCCTTGCGCTCGGCCAAGGGCCGCCACGCGGCTTCCACCGCCTCGATGGCCGCTTCATATGCCGAGGGGGCCGTGGAGGCAAAACCTTCGTATTGTTCCAACACGGCACCCAAAGCCGCGCGCAAATCTTCCGAAGCGGCATAACGCCCGTCCGCCGTGGCCTCATACCCTTGCGCGGCTTCTTTCATGAGGCGCAGGAAACCTCCTTTGTACACATCGGCCACGGAAGGTTGCGTGGTCAGGGTCACACCACCAAGAATCACGGAGTTCCAACCTTGCGACATGGTGAAATGCAATTCGTAATCGCCCTCGTCCTCGATGGAAAACACATATTCATGCGGCTTGGCACCTTCCACTTTTTCCGTAGACACTTCATTCATGCAGCCGGAAGAAAGCAATCCGTCCCGCGACCATACGGCATTCCCGACCCCGTCGGTCACTTGCACGTCAAAGGTGGCCTTACCCTCCGCCGAACCCGCACTCCAATATATGGATTGGAACGAAAGTACATACTGTCCGGGCAGGAGGTGAAGGCGATGGCCTTCGTAGCTGCCGTAATAGAAGTCGCACACGTCGTAGTCCCGGGCACTCAGATAGAACCCCGCATCGAAATCACCGCCTTCGGGGAAGTATTTCAACCGTGCACCGCCCGTATGGGCAGCCCCCGATTCCTGTTCGTCCTTCGTGCCGTCCGCACGGCCGTTCACCCGCCGCCAGCCGGAGGGTATACCCTCGCCCACTGCAACCTGCTCTTCCCGCCAGGCGCATGAAAGCAACGAGTCGATGGCCAGCCGGTCGCCGACCTCGGTCATGCCTATCGTATAGGCAAACACGCATGACTCCAACACGCCTCCCGCCTCGTTTTCGACATGTTCCACTCTCAGGGCATAGTCCCCGTCAGCCAAACGCGCACCGTCCGGCAACCGGAAAGCCAAACGTTCGCTGAAGCCCGTTTCGACCGGTTCAAGCGGATACCCCCCGCCTTCGCCGGAAAGGAGTACCTTGGCCTTCCCACCATCTACCGCTTCATCGAAAGTGAACACGAAGACCAAATCCTGCGAAGGCAAGTCAAAAGAACGGTTCTCCGGCTCGGCCGACACCAACGTGGGAGGTTCCGGTTCCCCGGGACCCAACGAATAGCGTTTGCAGAAGTTCCAGATTTCTTCCGTCGTCATGACGCTGACCGGGTCGTTGGAATGCCAATGCCCTTTGCCCTCTATCGAAATAAGCACGACCTCCACACCGTCTTTCCCACCGGCATACCGGGTATAAGTGGCCGCCGACCCGGGCTTGCTGGCCGGATAAGGCTTGATGACTTCCGGTGTCAGGTCGCAACCGTCAAAGGCGGCCCATTTCTTCACATACTCGGGAATGCTCCCGTACCCGCCGGCGGGATGAGTGGCATCCCCTTCGTAGTACACCACGTTGTCTGCCGTGCCATGCGTATGGATGATGGGCACGGGGCGCGTGCCCGAAGGCTCACGGTAATCCACGGGGATGCCGCTCACCGGGCCGAAGGCGGCTATCTTATCGCCCATCTTCGCCATGGCGTGGTAGGTCATCATGCCGCCCATGGAAAAGCCGGACAGGTACACCCGGTTGCGGTTCACGTGGTAGCGGTTGTACATCGTGTCGATAATCGTCTCCAAAAACTTTATATCCGTATCGCCGGATATGTCCCAAGCCTTGTTGACTCCATTGGGATAGACCACCACGAACTTGGCCGTATCAGCCACGGCCTCCCAATTTGCCTGCCCTTTCTGATAGTTGGCATCCTGGTTCAGTCCGTGCAGTGAAATGACTAAAGGCGGATTGTAAGGCAGCCCTTCGGGAGCGTATGTAATCATGTTACGGGTCGTGTCGCCTACCTTGATGCTCTCTTGCGCGTTCGCCTGCTGTCCCCATGCCCAAGCACAGAGCAGGCAAGTTCCTAAAAGTTTGTTCATTTGCATATAGTTCCAATTTTTAACGGCTATTCTTCCCTAAAAGGAATAACATTTTCTCGGCATAACGCCGTCCCAACTCACGGTAGCCGGCCGCATCGAAATGCAACGAATCCGTAGCGCACGTACATCCGGCAGAGGATACCACATCCGCTGTCGGAATCACTTGCGGAAGCGTCCGGATGATATTATTCATCGAAGCGCACACACCGCCTTGGTCGGCATGCACTACTTCCCCCGCCAATAAAGGTACGTCCTTCGCCTTGAGTCCGAGGTCTTTCAACAGACTTTCATAGACCATCTTCACCTTCTCCGGCCATGCCTTATCGCCGGTATTGGATTCGCCCTGATGAACCAAGATGCCTTTTATCACGCCATCCTTTTGAGCCAACCGTGCTATTTCCACAAGGTGCTCATACGGATTATTGGCGTATGCCTTCAACGGCGCTTTCATCCAGTCCGGTGCACGATGAGCCACATAACCGGATATGCTGTCTTTCATAAACGTCTCGATATGGCAACCGCCAATGGCCACGTTGATGACTCCGACACGGACATTTTTCGGCAAAGTGGCCACCAATGTACGCCCGAAATAATCCACCGGAGTAAGTCCCGTATTGGCACGGCAAAGCGGCGGTACGGCCGTATACCAATGTCCCTTCTCGCGTTTCCGTCCGGCATCGTCCACCGCAGCCATCATGCGGAAACGTTCGTCCACTCCGTTCATATCCCGGATTTCGGCACGTGCATTCCCCTCCATGTTCGACTGTCCAAAACAGAGGAAGACATAAAAATCCGGATCGGGTTTTCCGCCATCCTTTTGCGCCCATCCTCCCACGGAAACGCACATCATACAAATACCTAATATTATCTTTTTCATCGTTCTGTTTCTTTTTCTGCCATGTTATTCTTCAATCTCACTAACTTTTTGCATAAATCGCTCCCGCTCAGCAGAGGCAAGCAAGCTTTCCTCTGCGCTCGCTTAATCGCGATTTTCACTTTTCGGCTTTTTCATACCGGAAATAGTCTACATCCACGTAACCTCCAGCCGACTTCGTAGCATAATTGAATATCCCGAACTTCGTACCCATAAAAAGCTTCCGGTAATCGAAAAGCATTCTGAAATCCGAACCGATCTTCGTCCAATCCTTGCCGTCCATGCTGTAATAAAACTCTGCTATATCCCGTTTCAAACGGAAATCCGCATCGACACGCAGATACACTTTCTTTGTACGGGGAAGCTTCACTCGGGCGCATTCTTTACGTTCTACCCCATTGACTTTCTTCTCCTTATCCGTCAACGAAACGACTTCCTCACTCATCACCAAGAACAAATCTTTCCCTTCTTTCTCTACCGTAAGAATACCGGAGTGTCCGTTGAATGCAGCCAAACCGGCACGGTCGCCGTCCTTCATTCCACCGACCTCCAATGCAAGACTTCCACTACATTCCGGCCCTTCCATCCTTTGGGTAAGCGTATTACGGGCCTCATACAGATTAGACACGACCTTATTGGTTTTCAAACGTAGGAATCCTTTGTGTTCTTTCAGTGTCCAAGCCTCATCCACGGGGTTGTGGTTCCACTGCCACTCCATCTTCAGCTTATCCCCGTCGAACTCATCGCCTACGACCAAGGGGATGACCGGTCCTCCTTTCACTGGAACTTCCATCGTTTCGGGTACCCGCCCGTCTTCATCACCCAACATAGGCCAACCGTCTATCCAATGACAGGGAGACAATGTTAGCACACGTCCTACGCCGCCCCGGTCTTGGAAAATCACACCATACCAATTCCCCTTGGCATCGTCCACAATCGTTCCCTGTCCCACATAGGGGAAACCGGCAAAATTATCGCACAGAATGACCTTCTTTTCGTATGGTCCGGTAATCTTATCAGCCCGATAACATAATTGACGGCGTTTACCACCATTGGGCCAAGAAATCATCAGGAGATAATATTTCCCGTCATGTTTGATTACGCGGCTACCTTCCAGCAAACCTTTCTCTTCCTCATCGCGAACCTGCAAGGTCATATCCACCCCACCTTCTTTCACACCGGACAAGTCTGCTTCCAACTCCGTGAGCTGCCCAGTACCATAAAAAACATACACTCGTCCGTCATCGTCGAAAAACAATGAAGCATCATGGAAATGCTTCATGCGACTGTGCAAAGTCCACCCTTTAGCCGGGTCGTCCGTTGTATATACAAAGGAACGGTAAGGTACGTCATTGGGAGAAAACAAAGCATAAAACTTACCGTCATGATAACGTATGGAAGTCGCCCATTGTCCCCGGCCATACACTGTACCTTCCTCCATATCGTACTTCGGTGTTTCATGCAGTTCATCGAAAAGATAGCTTACCGTTTCCCAATTCACCAAATCTCTGGAACGCATCACCGGCGCACCAGGCATCAGGTGCATGGTCGTGCTCACCATATAAAAATAATCACCCACACGAATCACATCGGGGTCGGGCACATCAGCCCAGACCACCGGATTCTTAAACGTTACAGCCTGCACTTCGGCTTGGTTCCTTTCCAAAGACACCGCCTCGCTCCAAGCCGCAGCAGAAAATGCCAAGGCGCATGCCAACGGCCATCTCCATATTTTATTTTGTATCATCATTCATCCTCCTATATATATTAAGGTATAAAACTATTATTTTGAAAACATCCAATAATCGAAGTACATCAACCTTCCGGGTTGGTTGCCTTTGCAAATGAAATACAAATCATGTACCCCGGTAATTCGCTCTATTTCGGAAGAAACCAATACCCAACGGTTATCCCCTCCGGTCATAGCCACTTTCAACGTGGCCAACAACCGCCCTTCCCGACTGTCGGCACGCACTTCCATCGTCACACCGCCGTTGTGCGTCGTGCCCACACGGGCCGTGATGTGGGAAGCACCCTCTTCGCGGAAATCCACGTCCCTCACTTTAATATAAGCCCCGTCCTTCATGGCATTGACAAACACACCGACTTCCTCGTTCTGGGATGCTTTCATCCATTCGGAAAAAGCGATGGTTTCCGCCTCCGTCTTGCGGAAAGGATTCAGCGTCTCCAAACCCTTCTCTATCCCGGCAGTCATTTTCAGCGGAACAATCGAACCGTCTTTATTGAATTCCGCCTGTTCCACACATACCGAACGGGTAAAACCTCCGCCACCGGGCAAAGCTCCGTTGTGATAGAACAGGTAAGTATTCCCTTTATAGTCCACCATGCCAGGATGGTTGGTAAAGCTCCGCCCCTCGGTAGGCATCAACACACCACCGTACTTCCACGGACCTGTCGGGCTTTTGCTCGTGGAATAACCGAGATGCTCCGATATGGGTCCTCCGGCCCACAGCAAATAATACAAGTCCTTGCGTTTGTAAAGCCATGGCCCTTCTTCGTACAACGTAGGACGCTCGGCCACATTGCCCTCACGCTTGCCGAATGCCTCCTCGGTCATCGGGACACGGACGATATCACCACTGTAGGAAATCATGTCTTCATTCAGTTTCACATAATAACAGAACGGATTCCCCCAATACAGATAAGCCTGCCCGTCGTCGTCGATGAAGACCGTTGGGTCGATGTCTCCCCGTTTGCTCTGAGCCAACGGCTTGCCCAACGGATCGTGGAACGGACCATAAGGGCTGTCCGCCACGGCCACACCGATGGCACCGCCACCCGACTTCATCGTCACGGGAACGTAAGCGTAAAACTTTCCGTCACGTTCCACGCATTGCATTGCCCAGGCATCTCCTTTTGCCCATGAGAAAGTCTCATAGGACAACACTGCCCCGTGGTCGGTCCAGTTCACCATGTCGGTCGTGGAATACAGTTTCCATTCGTTCATGACAAACCACGTTGACGCGTCTTCGTCGTGACTGGTGTACAAAAACAACTTGCCGTCGTATACCATCGGAGCCGGGTCGGCCGTGTACATGGTTTGCACAATGGGGTTCTGTGCCGCCAACACCATCGGCAACCCAACCAATCCCCCGATACAATACCTTAACTTACCTATTTTCATATCGTTCTTTTTCATTTAAAACACCAATAATCAAAATTAAACAATTCATGGGGCTTTTTCCCTTTACACACGAAATACAAATCGTGTACTCCCGTTACGCTTTTCACATCCGTAGCAAATTCTCCCCAATTCTCCCATTCTCCGGTATAAGGAATGCGCAACGTACCTATCACTTCTCCATCGCGTCCGTCTATGCGTAATTCCATCTCACCACCGTGATAACGGCTTGAAGCGGCTGCCACAAACCTCTTTGGCCCGGTTTCACCGAAATCCACGTCGCGCACCTTGATGTAATCTCCGTCATGTATCCCGGTGATATATACCCCTCTCTTTGCCGAAACAGCAGAAGTCACCCCTTCCGACCACGCAATAGTCTCGGCTTCCGTACAGCGGTAGGGGCTCAATGTACCCACACCCTGCTTCACCCCCTCACGCGTCATGTACAATTCCGGAATCGTCCCGTCAGAACCGTAAACAAACTCTTCCACACACACCGAACGGCAATAGCTGTGCCCTCCGGGCAAGGCATCATTATGATAGAAAAAGTAAGAATGCCCCTTGAAATCCACGATGCCCGGATGGTTAGTGTTGCTTCCTTTCTCCGTCGGCATGACCACACCTTGTGCCGTCCATTTTCCTCCGGCAGACTTCGCCGTGGAATAATGGATGGATTCGGGAAATCCTGAAGCGTAAACCAAATAATAATGCCCCTGCCTCTTATAAATCCATGGTGCTTCCGTAAAGCCTCCTGAAAAAGACGAAGCGTCCTTCCGGTCGATGGCCTCGATTTCTCCATCCAACGACACCATGTCGTCTTTCAACTTGACTCGGTAACACACGCCATTTCCCCAATATAACCATGCTTGTCCATCCTTATCCACAAACACGGACGGGTCGAGGTCATCCCAACTGTGTTTGGCGTATGTCGTCATGTCGTTCGTCACCAACGCACGTCCCAAAGCATCTTTAAAAGGACCGTAGGGGGTATCGCCAACGGCCACGCCAATGGACGAGCCGGGCTTGAACTTGTTCTGCGAAGAAATATACCAATAGAACTTGCCATTCCGCTCGATACACTGTGCCGCACTGGCATCTCCCGCCGACCAATCGAAAGCACTCGTACGGAGCACCGCACCGTGGTCGGTCCAGTTTACCATATCCGTAGTCGTGTACAAGCGATACTCCCGCATCAGGTAGGCATTCCGGGGAGCATCCTTTTCGTCACACCCCACATATAAATATAAGGTGTCCCGGTACACCATCGGTGCCGGGTCGGCCGTATAATGCGTCTGCACTATCGGATTTTGTGCAGACAAAGCCATAGAAAACCAACCCAAAGACAAGGCCAACAATTTTTTTCCAACTTCCATTTTCTTCATCATTTCATCGTATAAAGATTACTTTACCGCAC
>ENA-ORUB01003589-ORUB01003589.1-human-gut-metagenome-genome-assembly--contig:-NODE-3589-length-12858-cov-43.405296_pt1 | contig 12858 bp, 10 predicted proteins | sample MGYA00241918_ERZ509200 | MGnify/ENA primary metagenome ERZ509200 (study PRJEB26280, sample SAMEA2338853) | human gut metagenome | biome: human gut; feature: human-associated habitat; material: faeces... | reverse complement strand
TTCTCGGACATAGTTTGCTGTCTCCTTTCGAATGTTTGTGTGGTAACTTCATTCTACCAGAGCCTGCAAGCTATGTCTTCTTTTATGCGATTTTCAATTTGCGCAAGTTATTTTACCTTATCCTTCGTAAGTCCAGAAGTTTCGTAAGTCCAGAAGTTTTTGCCACCATGTTAAGGCGGTACGCTTCTTCTGGTGAAACTCTGAAAGCAACCGTAACACTGCGCCATCTGTTCTTTTATCAAGATTCTTCGCTGACATTATCTATGTCCTCCATGATTTTATTGAGCCGTTCTGCAACGGCAATCAAATCTTTCTCATACGATTTGTTGAGAACGACCTCATCCTTCCCATGCTTTTGCACGCCGGTTTTCAGGTTGTCGCACTGGATGGTCCGGGTGACACCGCCGAAGTATTTGTAGGCATTCACATGGGCAGTGGTCCATGACTCCTGGTTCATGGAGAAAAAGGCTTCTACATAGTTGTAGCCGCTGTACGGCAGGGTTGCCACGAACACATAGGCCGGGATCATTTCACCGGTGTCTGTGTCAATAACAGCGGCAGTATCGCAGGCCCAGTCCACCTGCATAATCTCACCGGGTTTGTGGTTCAGGTGCATGGTAGCGTTGACCTTTGCCAGATAGTCGGCATAGTACTTGTTGAACTGGGTTGATTAGTATGGAATCTCGCCCGCCGCCCGGCACTGGTCGCAGTATTCCAGCCACAGCAGGTTCAGCGTAACACCGCTGCGCTGGAGCTCCTTGTGGACAGAGGCGTAGTCCGGCATCTTGTAGACAGGCTTTGAGGTGCTGGACGGAAACAGATGCTCTGAGAGCTGCTTACAAAATCGTTTCGGTCCCGGTTTCAGAGAGCGAGTAGGAATGATTTCCTCAAGCCTGCAACAGTATAAATAGCAAAAGCCCGCGGCGATTTGCCGCGGGCTTTCTTATTTTCAGTTCACTGCTTCTCTTCCTCTGCGATCGCTTCCACCGCAATATGCAGCGCTTTGACCATCATTTCCATACCCATGCTCGGCGCGCTGCCGTCCTTGGTCTGCTCGGGCAGGTAAGGGACGTGGACAAAGCCGCAGCGCGGGGCTGGATTGCTCCGCTCGCTCTCGTGCAGGGCGCAGTAGAGGAGGTTGTTGCACACGAACGTGCCCGCGGAGTACGAGAGCTGAGCGGGAATCCCCTGCTCACGCAGGGCGTCGACGATCTCCCGCGTCGGGATCGTCGCAAAATAGGCGTCCGGACCTCCGGCCACGACCGGCTCGTCCGTCGGCTGCTTACCCGCGTTGTCGGCAATACGCGCGTCGCGCAGGTTGATGGCCACGCGCTCGACGCGTATGCAATTTGCGCCGCCGTACTGGCCGACGCAGAGCACCGCGTCGGGACGCAGCTCCGTCAAAAGCTTGTGCAGCGCAGCACCGGAGGCGTCAAACTCCGTCGGAATTTCATGCTTGATGAGCTCTGCTCCCCCGATGCGGTTGGGAAGCCGGCGTACCGCCTCCCACGAGGGGTTGATCTGCTCCCCGCCGAACGGCGTGAAGCCTGTGACAAGTATCTTCATTTGACAGTTTCCTCCCCGATCATCAGGCGGATGATCTCGTTGTCGGTCTCGCGCATGCCGTCGCGCGCGATGCTGCTGACGGCGCGGATGGTGTTCTCCACGCCCTTGACGACGATGCCGTCACCGCCGTAGAACTGGCTGTCGTGCCGGTACATCTGCATGCCGAGCAGCCCCGCCTCGACCGCCGAGGCGATCTTCGCCGCGCAGCTCGCCTTCGCCCCGTCGCAGAGCATGCCGGAGTTGATGGCGAGCGCGTTGACGACCGTGTGGGCGATCTCATCATAGCGCCCGCCGTACAGATAGCAGATGCCGGCCCCGGCCCCTGCGCCCGCGCTGGTCGCGCCGCAGTAGGCGGAAAGGCTGCCGATGCCCGTTTTCAGATGGATGGTGACAAGATTCGACACGACGAGCGCGCGGTAGAGCTGCTCCTCGCTCGCTTTCAGCTCGCGCGCGTAGACAATGACGGGCAGCGAAGCCGTCATGCCCTGATTGCCGCTGCCAGAGTTGATGACAACAGGCTTTTCGCAGCCGTTCATGCGCGCGTCCGAGCCCGCGGCAGCCCAGGCCTTGGCGCGGTTCTGCACGCCGTCGCCATAGGAATCGAGCAGGATTTTTCCGATGGCCGCGCCGTACTGCCCTGTCAATCCTGCCTCAGCGATGGCCGTGTTATATTCGATCTGGCGCGCGATGGGCGCGCGGACATCGTCTAAATCGACCTCGTCGGCAAAGGCGATAATGTCCTCGACCGTCAGGCTCCTGCGGCTCTCGGGCGGCTGGGCCGCCTCCTCGGAAAAGGGCTTGTTGAGCAGCACTTCGCCGTTTTTCTCGATGCGCACGACGTTTGTGTGGCTGCCGACGATCTGGACGAAGGCCGTGTCCCCGCCTGCGAAAACACGCACCTGAATGTCGAATGGGCAGCGCAGCGGCGATTTGCTCACCGCGATCTCCGCCGCGGAAAGGTACTCGTCCAGCAGCGGCAGCTGGTCCTCCGTCACATTCGCCAGCACCTCTAACTGCGCGTCGGCGTCGCCGACGCGTACACCCGCCGCGACCGCGACGGGAAGGCCCTTTCGCCCGCCGGTGTGCGGCACGATGACGCTCTTGACGTTTTTGATGATATTGCCGCTCACGGTCAGCTCGATGCGCTCGGGAAGTGCCCCGAGCGTTTGGCGCGCAAGCGCACCCGCGTAGGCGACGGCGATGGGCTCAGTGCAGCCCATCGCGGGTACAAGCTCCTCATGCAAAATCTGAACGTAGGTCTCATACAGCGCAGTATTCATTTTTGCTCTCCCATCTCTCATTGCGGGCGTGCGGTCTCTCCTCCGCTCGTTACCCGCTTCTCTCTCCACCCATTGTATCGGAAATGCGGTTACAATGCAATGGACTTTCCACGTTTCACGCACAAAAAGGCGATATCCGGTCGGATACCGCCTTTTTGATGCTATTCCGCTCTTACAAACCGTAAATTTCGCCGTACTTTTCCTCAAGGTACTGCGTGTAGACCGTCGGGTCGAACTTTTCGCCAAGCGCCTGCTCCAAGAGCGCGCCGGGCTTTTTGAGGCAGCCGTACTGCCAGATGTGCTCGCGGTTCCACGCATTGATGGGCGCAAAATTGCCGGTCTTGAGGCACTCGTCCACATCGACCGTCTCTTTCATCTTGCGAAGCAGCTGTGCGCCGTAGGCGCTGCCGAGCGCGTAGGACGGGAAGTAGCCGATGCTGCCGCCCGACCAATGGCTGTCCTGTAGCACGCCGTGTTTGTCGTCCGGCACGTCGACGCCGAGGTATTCCTTGTAAAGGCGGTTCCACTCGCCCGGCAGGTCGTGTACCTTGAGCTCGCCGTGCATCACGCGCTTTTCGAGCTCGTAGCGCACCATGACGTGCAGGCTGTAGGTGACCTCGTCGGCCTCGGTGCGGATGAGGGACGGCTCCGCCTTATTGATGGCGCGGTAGAATTCCTCCGCCGTGTGGCCGCTCAGCTCGGGGAACAACTCGCAGAGCTTCGGGAACACGAAGCCCGTGAAGGCGCGCGAGCGGCCGAGCAGATTTTCATAGAAACGGCTCTGGCTCTCGTGGATGCCCATGGAGACACCGCCGTCGAGCACCGTATAGGCGAGATCATCCGCGCTGCCGGTGTCATAGAGCGCGTGGCCGCCCTCGTGGATAACGGAGAACATCGATGAGGCAAAATTCTCCTCCAAATAGTGCGTCGTGATGCGCTCGTCAAAGTGCGAACCGAGCGACGTCGTAAACGGATGCTCGGTCGTGGACAGGCCGACATGGTCCAAATCGAGGCCCATCGTGCGCATCAGGTAGTCGGAAAGCTGCGCCTGCTTCTCCTCGGGAAAATGGCCGTGCAGCATCGCATCGTCGACCTGCGGCTTTTCCTTGATCTTCTTGAGAAGCGGCACGATGTGCTCGCGCAGCGTCGCAAAGAATTCGTCGCACTGCGCCATCGTCAGCCCATCCTCATACTCGCTGAGCCAGTAATCGTAGGGGTCCTTCTCCGGTGCGCAGTAGTGTGCGAAGCGGATGTTGGTCTCGAAAATTTTCTCAAGCACGGGCTCGAAGAGGGCGAAGTCGCTCGTCTCCTTCGCGCGGTGCCAGACGTCGTCGGCCTCGACAAGCAGCTGCTGGTAGGCGACGTACTCGTCCATCGGGATCTTCTGCATATTGCGGATGTCCTTGATGAGCAAAAACACCATGCGCTGCTGCTTTTCGTTGAGCTCGGACTTGTGCGCGTCGAGGAATTCGAGCAGCGCGACGGTCTCCCCGCCAGTCGTAAGCTTGTAGTGCTCCTCGCTCAAAATACTCATGGTCTGGCCGCGGTTCGCCGCCGTGCCCTTGGGCGCGGTGGTCGCGCCGTCGTAAAAGAGCAGGCCCATGGCATGGCCGTAGGCCGCGAGCTTGGCCTGCAAAGCCATCAGGGACTTGATCGCTTCATCGAGAGTCATGATGATCTCCTCACTTTCTCTTTTTCTGTGAAAATATCATAGCATGAAAGGGGCTTGCTGCGCAAGGGGGACGCTGAGGTTCTCCCCCTGTGGCCGCGCAGAAGAGGGGGCATTCTCTCGCGTGAGAGAATGCCCCCTTGTACCCCCCAAGCGAACGCGAGGGGAGTTCCCCTCGACCCCCGACATTGGCAGTTTGCCGTTTGAAGATCTGCGCAGCCTGCGGCATCGAATGCCTGCCAAGTGTGGGTGCTATACGATTTGAGTTGCTTCTATTACCCGCTGCCGCTCTGCCTGTATGAGCGAAAAATTCATCATTTCACTATTTTTTCTCTCACGGTTTCGCAAGCATCTGCACTGACGACCCCCTGTTCTTTCAGCAGTGCCAGCACTGAAGCAAGCGCATCCTGCGGATCACACCAGACATCCGGAGCATAGCCCCTGTGATCGACATTTTCTCCGTCCCCATAGAGGAAAAGCGTTGACCCAAAGCGCACACCGATGCCGGTATATGGCAATGTAAAGGTGCTGATATTTCCGCAGAGCTGGTATCCCGCCGTGTTGCTGCCGACAATGAGCACATTGTCAAGCGTTTTCAAAAGCTGTACCGCGCCCTCGCCGGATGAGCCGCAATGATCGTCAACCAACACGATGATCGGAATATCATTTTCATACCAGGTCCCGTGGACTTCACGGGCAAAGCAAGTTCCCTCATCTTCCGGCAGCAGACTCTCGCTGTTTTCCGCAGCAAAAAGGGCGCTGTTTTTCTGCGCATACAGCATGGAGGTCTCAATACTGTTCTGCGTTCCGAGGAAACTCTGTATCCACTTTCTCGGCCAACTGTCCGAGCCGCCAACATTGCCGCGCAGGTCATAGATCACCGCTTTGCTCCCGCGTGCTTTTGCCCCTTCCCGAGCATAGCGTGCAAGCATATTATCATATGTGCCGGAAACAAAGCTGCGGAGGGAAACATAGGTAAGACCGTCTTCCTGTATCAGGCGGTAATCCAGCGTGCCGAGGTCAACATCAAGCGGCTGACTCTCCGTCCAGTCAAGGCGATAGATTTTCGCCTTTCCAGAAGAATTTTTCAGTGTGACACTGCTCTGCACGGCGTCCTTCCGCAGCGCAAAAAGCGTCGGCTGATAAACAATGCGTCCGTCTTGCAGAAGCGTCGGCTGCACGCTGACATGTTCATCGGAGAAGCTACTCAATGTCCACCTCTCCCCGTCATTCACCATATAATAGCTGCCGTTGACATCCTTTGAAAAATAGAAGCCGTCGGCAAAGAAGTATTCATATCGCACCTGCGCTTCGATCTCTTCCGCCGCCGGTTCATAAATCATGGCATGCGCGTCGTGCGCAAGCATGAATGCGAGAGATTCCTGCAGTTTTTCTCCCAGCGCAGAAACTTTAATCTCATCATTCTGTGAGGAAAGCCATTGTGTCACAGCGTCCTCCGCTGCGTCAAACTTTTCCTGCCCAAAGTATTCGTAAGCGCCGTAAGCGCTTTGCAGCGTGCGGAACAGCAGGGAAACATCAGACTGCGCCTGTTCTTTCGACACCGTCTCCATCGCGGCATGACCTCGTAAAAGGCTCTCCACCTCGCTCTCGCTCAGCAGCCCTGCCGAGGCGGGGTCATCCGAAATCGCATCGGCAAAATCAGCCGCAGAGGGAACGTGCTCCAGTTCTGCGCGGTGAGTTTGTGAAGTCTCCACCATCAAAAAAGAAAGCTCTTCTCCTTCCGGAGCGTAGGAAAAGTCCAACGTCTGCGGTGCGCCGCAGGCTGACAAAAGCAGCAGCAAAACTATTGTGCTGCATATAGCAAATCTTTTTTTCACAAATTATCCCCCTATGGAAAGTATGAAGGTATCATAGCAAATTAAAAACCTGTTTTCAATCATTGACAGGGAACGTTCTTATAAAAAACAGGACACCCAGTTCGGATGTCCCGTATCTATTTGGCCTACCGAAGCAAAAAACAACGCTTTTGCGCCGTACAAGCGTTTTGCGCAGCAAAACCTTGGCGGAGGGCGAATTCACTTCGCCCGAGCATTTTAATTTCCTGCCGGAATCCAAAAAAGAGGTCATAACTTACGTTGTGACCTCTTTTTTGGAGCGGGCGACGAGGCTCGAACTCGCTACCTCCACCTTGGCAAGGTGGCGCTCTACCAGATGAGCTACGCCCGCGGAACAAGATGTACTATACCAGACATTTTTCGCTTTGTCAAGCATAGATTTTAGGATTCTGTTGCAAAATGCAGGGGGCTGTGATACACTTGCCCGGTAAATCGTATTTTTCAGGAGGCAGTCATGGCCACTTTACAGGAAGAGATCTCCCGCCGCCGGACGTTTGCGATCATTTCGCATCCGGACGCCGGTAAAACCACGCTGACGGAAAAGTTCCTGCTTTACGGCGGGGCGATCGCCCAGGCGGGCGAGGTCAAGGGCAAGCGCGAGCGCGCGGCGAAGTCCGACTGGATGGAAATTGAAAAGCAGCGCGGCATTTCCGTCACGTCGTCAGTCATGCAGTTCCAGCACGGCGGCTACTGCATCAACATCCTCGACACGCCGGGACATCAGGACTTCTCCGAGGACACGTACCGCACACTGATGGCCGCGGACAGCGCCGTCATGGTCATTGACGGCGCAAAGGGCGTCGAGCCGCAGACGCGCAAGCTCTTCAAGGTCTGTGCTCTGCGCAACATCCCCATCTTTACCTTTATCAATAAGATGGACCGCGAGACGCGCGACCCGCTCGAGCTCTGCGAGGAGGTCGAGCGCGAGCTCGGCATCGACACCTATCCCGTCAACTGGCCGATCGGCTGCGGCAAGGAGTTTGCCGGCGTGTACGACCGCGATAAGCGCTGCATCCTGCACTTCACCGATGCGGGTCACGCCAAAAAGGCGGGCATCACGGAAATCGAGCTCGACGATCCCGCGCTTGTCGACCTGATCGGTCAGGCCCGCCGCGACACGCTCGCCGACGAGGTCGAGCTGCTCGGCGCGGGCCGCGACTTTGACCTGGACGCCGTGCGCCACGGTAAGCTCTCCCCCGTGTTCTTCGGCAGCGCGCTCACGAACTTCGGTGTCGAGCCGTTTTTGAACGCGTTTCTGGAAATGACCACGCCGCCGCTGCCGCGCGTAAGCGACGCGGGCGAGGTGGACGTCTACTCCCCCGAATTCTCGGCTTTCGTCTTCAAGATCCAGGCCAATATGAACAAGGCCCACCGCGATCGTCTGGCGTTCATGCGCATCTGCTCGGGCAGGTTTGAGCGCGACACGGAGTATTTCCACGTCCAGTCGGGGCGCAAGATGCGCCTTTCCCAGCCGCAAACGATGATGGCCGCCGAGCGCGAGATCGTCGACGAGGCCTACGCGGGCGACATCATCGGCGTGTTCGATCCCGGTATCTTCTCGATCGGCGACACGATCACGATGCCCGGCAAAAAGTTCCGCTTCTCCGGCATCCCGACGTTTGAGCCCGAGCACTTCATGCTCGTCTCACCCAAGGACACGATGAAGCGCAAGCAGTTCGTCAAGGGCGTGGAGCAGATCGCGCAGGAGGGCGCCATCCAGATCTTCAAAATCCCCGACAGCGGCTTTGAGGACGTGGTCGTCGGCGTGGTCGGCACGCTGCAGTTCGACGTGTTCGAATACCGCATGAAAAACGAGTACGGCGTCGACCTGCGCATGAGCGGCCTCCCCTATGAGCACCTGCGCCTGATCCGCGAGTGCCCGTGCGACGTGAAGGACCTGATGCTCTGCTCGGGCTCCCGCGTGCTCGAGGACTTCAAGGGCCGCAAGCTCATCGCCTTCGGCGGCGAGTGGAGCGTGGGCTTTCTCACCAAGCACAACGAGGGTCTTATCCTCGACGACTGGCTCAGCGTGTGATTTTGCCCGAAAATCGCAAAAACATCAAAAGGAGCGCGGTTTCCGCGCTCCTTTTTGTCTGCTTTTTTGTCGAAAAAAGGTCAAATTCTCTGTTGGCAAACGTTAAGAACGCGTATATAGTGTGAGCTGTAAAAAAAGAGTAGGTGCAGCCGCTTCGACCGCATCTCAAACGATAATAGCAAACCCGGTGAAAACCGGCGACGCAAAGCTATAGGGCCTTACCCCTGGGAACAGGGCTGGCTGCCAGCTACCGAAAGGAGATCGCCGTATGAAACGGCTGTTTCGTCATGCCTGCGCTATGCTCGCAGTGTTTCTTGTCATGTCCCTGTTCACGGTTGTGAACGCCAGCGCTGCCAATGGCACCACCATTGACACCACGAATGCCAAGTATGGTTTCGTCACCGTCAACTACACCTCCAATGCCAAATTGAAGGTCGGCATCCAGTACGGCAGCGAAAAGGTGTCCTACAAGAATTGCCCGAGCGGCAAGGACGCCATCTTCTCCCTCGAGCAGGGCGACGGCACCTACACCATCTTCCTCTGCGAGAACATCTCCGGCACGACCTACCGCGTTGTGACCAGCAAGAAGGTCAACGCCAAGATTGAAAACGCCTACGCCCCTTACCTCATCGCCACGACCGACGTGCAGTTCACCTCCGGCGACGATGTGTGCAAGAAGGCCGCTGAGCTCTGCAAGGACGCCAAGACCGACATGGACAAGGTCACCGCGATCTACAACTACATCGCCGGTCACTACACCTACGACACCAAGCTCGCGAGCGACATCACCTCCGGCAAGGTCAGCAAGTACATCCCCGACACCGCTGCCACCCTGAACAGCAACAAGGGCATCTGCTACGACCTCGCGTCCCTCTTCGCCGCCATGTGCCGCAGCCAGGACATCCCCTGCACCCTCACCAAGGGCTACGTCGGCAGCAGCTACCACGCCTGGAACAAGGTCAACGTCAGCGGCAACTGGTACCAGATCGACATGACCTATGCCGTCACCAAGCGCGTCATCAACGAGACCACCTTCGCCGGTTGCGTCTCCCCCCTGACCTACTCCCAGCAGAGCGACACGCTCGCCGTGTCCGCGGTGGCGTAAAATATCACAATTCGTCGAAGTACGGCGGCACCGGCCGCTATGTTGCGCTGGTCGATTTCAATACAAACGCAACAGTAGCAGACGCGGGCTGGCAGGATGTTTCCACCGAGGCGGGTTATACCGCTATTCTGACCGCCATCAACGACCTGAAACCCGACGGCGGCACCAATCTGGATGACGGTCTGCAAAACGCAAACCTGTTATTTGCAAAATCTAATGTTCAGGAGATTGACTCCAAGAACATTATCGCTCTGACCGACGGTGAGCCGACGTACTATATGACGAAGGATATTTTTGGCAACCCCACCGTTGGAGGTTTCGGCAACTCATGTACTAAGGAGGTCTTCGAGGCAACCGCGAATACAGCTGCATCTATTTGCAATAGTGGAACTACGCTCTACTCCATCTGCTTTGGTGCTGCCAACGAGGAAGTGAAGAATCCTAACACAGGTGCATATATCAGTCTCTTCGAATATCTGAACACCTATATCGCCCTCAACAAGACCTACTCTGCTAATGACTTCTCCGGGTTGAAGGACGCTTTCGACGCGATCTCCTCAAGCATCACCTCCGGTCTTTCCAGCGGCACGGTCCACGACTCGCTGCCTGACGGCGTGACCTGCATCAGCGGTGATTTCGAAGGAAACTGGAATTTGACCGGTGCTACCGGCGAGCCGGGCGAGGGCGGCGTTACCACTTACACCTACACCAAGACCTACACCGTCAAGATCGACCCCACGGCAGTCGATGCCGAGCGGTACGATGGCTACTACCCCCTCAACGGTCCCACGACCCTGACGGTCAAGGGTAGCAATGACGAGGATGTCACCATCGACTTCCCCATCCCCGCCGGTAAAGTCACATTGCAGAAGTACAATCTGACCATCAACTACAAATACGCCGATGGTACTGAGGCTAAGCCGACTCACACCGAGTCCCTCACGTATGGCAGCTCCTACAGCGTTGCCAGCCCCCTGATCACCGGCTACACCGCTGACAAGCTTACTGTCTCCGGCAGCATGCCCGATAGCGATGTCACGGTCGATGTTACCTACACTGCCAAAGATTACACCGTCACCTACGAGTCCAACGGCGGCAGCACGGTTCCTTCTCAGACCGTTAAGTACAACGAAACGGCTAACAAGCCCGCCGACCCCACCAGGAGCGGCTACACCTTCGCTGGCTGGTACACCGAGGAGAAGCTCACCAACAAGTACGACTTTGCTACTCCCGTGACCGGGAACATCACCCTCTACGCCAAGTGGACGCGCAACTACACCCCGCGCCCCTACACGCCGCCCACCGTCGTGATCCCCGATGATGCGCTCGGTCTGAACACGACGGATCACTTCGCCTATATCATCGGCTACGGCAACGGCAAGGTCCGCCCGCAGAACAACATCACCCGCGCCGAGGTCGCGACCATCTTCTTCCGTCTGCTGACCGACGACGTCCGCGACGAGAACCTGACCAAGACCAACCGCTACTCCGACGTGGCCGCCACCTCCTGGTACAACACCGCGGTCTCGACCCTCCGCTCCATGGGCATCATCACGGGCTATCCCGACGGCACGTTTGGTCCCCAGCGCGACATCACCCGTGCCGCGACCATGACGCTCGTCAACCGCGTCCTCAACCGCCAGCCCGAGACCGAGGACGATCTCCTCCCGAACATGACGGTCTGGACGGGCAACGCGAACCCGAAGGCCTGGTATTACCTCGCCGTTCAGGAAGCGACGAACAGCCACTACTACAAGTTCAAGACGAACTCCAAGTATGAGAAGTGGACCGAGCTGCGCGAGACCCGCGACTGGACGCAGCTCGAAAAGCAAGTCAAAAATCCTCCACCCCCTATTGTAAAAGGAAGAACCGCTCGCAAGAGCGGTTCTTCCTTTTTTGCACTCCCCTCGCGATCTCAAAATCCATTGACAAAGCGAACGTTCCTGTGTATCATATCAACATACTTATAAGATAGGATTTATCTCAATGACGACCATTTACGCGGACAACGCCGCGACGACCCAGATGAGCCGCGCCGCAATCGACGCCATGCTCCCCTATCTGGAGGCGATCTATGGCAACCCCTCAAGCCTGCATTCCGTCGGCCAGCAGGCGGCCGGGGCGCTGCTCAGCGCGCGCGACCGCATCGCAAAATGCCTGAACGCTTCCCCGCGCGAAATTTACTTCACCTCCGGCGGCAGCGAGGCCGACAATCAGGCCATCCTCTCCGCCGCGCGCCTCGGCGAACGCAAAGGCAAAAAGCACATCATTTCGACCGCGTTCGAGCACCACGCCGTGCTGCACACACTCCAAAAGCTCGAAAAAGAGGGCTTCACCGTCGAGCTGCTCCCCGTCGGCCCCATCGGTACCGTGACGGCGCAGCAGGTGAAAGACGCCATCCGCGAGGATACGTGCCTGGTTTCCGTCATGTACGCCAACAACGAAATCGGCTCCATCCTGCCGATCAGCGAGATCGGCGCAGTCTGCCGCGAGGCGGGCGTGCTGTTCCACACCGACGCCGTGCAGGCCGCGGGGCATCTGCCCATTGACGTCAAGGCGCAGAACATCGACCTGCTGTCGCTCTCCGCGCACAAGTTTCACGGGCCGAAGGGCACCGGCGTGCTGTACGCCCGTCAGGGCGTCTTCCTGACGAACCTCATCGAGGGCGGCGCGCAGGAGCGCGGCAAGCGCGCGGGTACGGAGAATATTCCCGCCATCATGGGCATGGCTGCGGCGCTCGAAGATGCCTGCGCACACCTCGACGAGAACGCGAAAAGGGTCAGCGCCCTGCGCGACCGCCTGATCGACGGCCTGTCCAAGATCCCGCACAGCGCGCTCAACGGCGATCCCGTGAATCGCCTGCCCGGCAACGTGAGCTTCTGCGTCGAGGGCGTCGAGGGCGAAAGCCTGCTGCTTCTTCTCGACGCAAAGGGCATCTGCGCGTCGTCCGGCAGCGCCTGCACGTCCGGCTCGCTCGACCCAAGCCACGTACTACTGGCCATCGGCCGCGTGCACGATGTGGCGCACGGCTCGCTGCGCCTGAGTCTGTGCGAGTGGAACACCGACGAGGAAATCGACCGCATCCTCGATGCCGTGCCCGAGGTCGTAGAATACTTACGCGGCATGTCCCCGCTGTGGAAGGACCTCGTCAGCGGCAAAAAGCCGTTCACTTTATAAGCACGCGGCAAAATAAGGCAAAACGATAAACGCGGCATCGCTTCTCACAGGGACATTCCCTGCGCCAAAGCTCATGTACGGTAAAGAAGCACAAAGCAAAACAAGGATAGCCAGCCCTGCCACTATTCCGAAGTCAGGGGAACGCAATAGAAAAATTCATAGCTGTATGC
>ENA-ORUB01003575-ORUB01003575.1-human-gut-metagenome-genome-assembly--contig:-NODE-3575-length-12906-cov-2.666874_pt1 | contig 12906 bp, 9 predicted proteins | sample MGYA00241918_ERZ509200 | MGnify/ENA primary metagenome ERZ509200 (study PRJEB26280, sample SAMEA2338853) | human gut metagenome | biome: human gut; feature: human-associated habitat; material: faeces... | reverse complement strand
ATGCAGGCTGTATCGACGGACGGAAAATCGCTCCGGTATATCCTTGCCCTCGGTCTTCGCACGTTGACGCTGCAGACCGGTGATGAATACAGGGAACGGATACATTTGGACAGAAATGATCTGGCCGTCCTTATCGGTTCCAGTGCCGTAACCAAATTGCATGAGGAAAATAAGGAAGCAGATAAAGAGAAAGAGGAAGAGAAAAAGGGGAATAGAAAGGGGTATTTATCGGAAGAGCCGCTGCTGCCGGAAGAATTGGAGTATGTGGATACGGAAAGCGAGGAGCAGTCCCGGTTTCTGGATATCTTTTTCAATAAGACAGATAAAAAAGGAATGACGGTAAATGAAAAGACATCAAAAAAGAATAAAGCCTTTCTATACAAGCCTGTTCTTGCGGCGACTATCGATCATATGATGGGGGCTGTGGAGACGACACGGGGAGGAAGGTATATTTTGCCTTCATTGCGGCTGATGTCATCGGATCTGGTGATTGATGAAATTGATGATTTCAATTCTAAGGATCTCATCGCCATAGCAAGGCTTGTTCATCTGGCGGGATTGTGCGGAAGAAATGTGGCGATCTCTTCAGCGACGATACCGCCTGATCTGGCGGAAGGGCTGTACAGATCATATCAGGCAGGACTGAAAAGTTACAATTCCTTCTTTACGGGGAAAAAACAGTGTGCTCTTGTGCTTTGTGATGAGTTCAGGACAGATGTGGAACCGATGGACAGCGGGGATGATTCGGCTTATCGAAAGATTCACGATCGATTTATCCGTAAACGAGTGGAAAATCTGGGGAAAGAGCCGGTAAAGCGTAGGGGATATATACAGTTCTGCGGAGCGGAAGATAATGACACTGACGCTGCGAAAGAGACTTCCTATTTTGAAAATATAAGAGAAGCCATAGAAAAGCTGCATGAAAATCACCATGTCATTGATAAAAGAACAAAGAAGCGGATTTCTTTCGGTGTGGTTCGTGTGGCAAATATCACTCCCTGTGTGAAAGTCAGCCTGTACCTCATGAAATGCGGATGGAGCGAGGGGACAGCTGTCCGAGTGATGACTTACCACAGCAGGCAGATCCTTCTTCTCCGTCATGAGCAGGAGCGGTATCTGGACAAGGTGTTCACAAGAAAGACGCAGTCTGCCACAGTGGATTTTCAGGATGAAACTGTGCGGAAGCATCTGGACAGCACACCGGAGGAGAATATCATATTTATTCTTGTAGCAACACCGGTGGAGGAAGTCGGCCGTGATCATGACTTCGATTGGGCAGTGGTGGAGCCGTCGTCGTACCGATCCATCATACAGCTTGCCGGCCGTGTCCTTCGTCATCGCCAGCCGGTTTCAGGAACGCTTGAAAAAAAGAATATGGCAATCATGGCATATAATCTGAAAGCCTGGCAGGGAAAAGAGCCGGCTTACAGCAAACCTGGGTATGAAACCGAAAAGCGGAAATTGAACAGTTATGACATGCATGATCTTGTGGATGAAGAAGAGCTGGGCAGAAGGATTGATGCGGTACCGAGAATTTTAAAACCGGAAATGCTGGATAAGGAGCAATTCTGTCCGGATGATAAAAGATATTTCTCAAAACTCTCTGATCTGGAACATGCGAGCATGATGGATTTTAACTGCAAGGGAGATTGCGGGCCGCAGTGTATGCACGGATGGATGGAAGAATACTGGTGGATGACGGCACTTCCGCAAGGCTGCAGCCGCTTTCGTGAAAGCTATGGGGAAGAAATCAAGGCCTGCGCGGTGTATGAGGAGGGGGTACGAAACTTTCTTGTGTATGAGGGAAAGGAGAAGACTTTGCTTTCAGATAGTGTAGGAATTACCGACTACAGTGGTATGACAGAGGAAATGGAGGGACGGTTATGGATTATTCGTGATTATGAAGCTGCCTTGAGGCGGTACGTATCAGATACAAGTGATGTGCCGCAGGATGTGCAGATGAATGAGGTTTCCTGCAGATATGGAGAAATCACTATACCCTACGGGAGATCCAGTACAGTGGATGAATGGAAATATTCAGATCAGTTAGGTATGTTCAAGTTAACGGAAGAAAATAGACAGGAGGGATGATTTTGAGCGGGTTGACAGCGTACATATCGGAAGCGGCTGCAGGGAAAAAGAAAACGCCGCAGAAGTGGCTGGCGGATACGGTTTCTTTGCTTTCCAAATGCGATATGGCGACACATGTCGGGAAATTCACCCATCCCGATGTGAAAGTGTATTTGCAGAGAAAAAATAAAGCGGGACAAAATGCCTATGTACTGACGGAAAATGTGGACTGTGAAACGGATATCGTATATTCTTCTGCCGCTTACATGGGCGCAGCGAAATTACTGCTTTATGCATTGGATGACGGAAGACCATTATGGAAGCATATCTATGAAAATGATGAAAACGTTAGGAGAGAAGTAGAATCTTTGGGCGTATCCTTCGATACAATGAGACAGGAAGTGGAACGCATGATGGCGACTGCCGATCCGGCAGCGACGGACGGAAGGCTGCGGCAGATTTACTTTCCTGCCGGAGAAGGGACGTATCATCTGTTGACCGTATTGCCGTCCTCAAGCCTTCTGCAAGTGCTGAACGGCAGAAGCAGGAATATGAGGCAGCACAGGTTTGACTGCCGTAATGAGAAAAGCGAGTTTTATGGGAATGCATGTGATGAAATCATGGAGAGGACAGTCATCGGCTTTGGGGGAACGAAAGCGCAGAATATCAGCGCCTTTAATGCACGGGTAGCGGGAAAAGCGGATCTGCTCATGTCTATGCCGGCTCTGTTGGAAGGGGAAGAAATACGTCGCCCCCACCGTAATTTCCTTGAGGAAACAGTGCCATACCGGGCCTATTTCTTCCTGTTCCGAAATCTGCATGAGTTGTTTCTCATGGAACGGAATAATACGGAAATTCGGAATAAGAGGGAAGCACTGGTCTGTGATCTGATTGATGTCATACTGCAGTCCTGTTATCGTTTACGGGAAGAGCCTGCCGGCTGGAGCAATGGCGAAGAGTTCCTTAATCTGCCGCAGATCCAGAAAATATGGCTTGATGAACAATATAGAGAGGAACGGACAGATGAATGGGCAAAGGAAACAGGGAAGTATTTTGCAAAATGGTTTATTTACAAATATAGAAGGATCAAAAAAGAACAGCGTGTATCATTGGGCGAGGAGGAAATGAAACATATCCGGCACGCAATGATAAAAGTGCTTATGGAGGAGGTGAGAAGTTTGTCATGAAAGCATATCTGCTTATATCCCATCTGCGGATTCATAATGCCAATGCCATGAGCAGTACCTTAACCATCGGAGTACCTGCTATGACAGCATGGCTCGGCGCAGTCCATGCACTGGAACGAAAGTTGGGAGAAAGGAGGGAGCCGGCTCTGGAGGGGATACGACTTGTAAAAACAGCGGTATCATATCACAAGACGAATCTGCAGATTTATAAGGGCCCCGGAGACTATGTGAATTCCCTTGTAGGAACGGCAAATCCACTTAATGAAAAAGGAGAAAGACCGTCATTTATTGAAGATGCGAGAATCCATCTTTCCGTATCCCTTCTGATAGAAGTCGAAAGGGTAGATGGGAATAACATGGAATTATTGGAACAGGCCGTAAAGGAAATATTGCCCCAAATGAAAATGGCGGGGGGAGACATACTGGATATTAGAAAAATCCAAGTCATGCGTATAGATGAAGACAATCCTATGTCAGTTAGGAAAGTAATTTTCACCCTTATGCCCGGTTATATACCTATTGAGCGCAGGGATCTCATGGAAGCGAAAGAGTTGGAAGGGAAAGACAGTCTGGATAGGCTGCTTCACTATCTGAAAGTACATCAGACAGCAGAAAAAGATGAATCCGGGAAGGTAACAGACTGGAAATATGAAAAGACGGCGGCCGGATGGATTGCGCCGCTTGCTGTAGGATTTAAAGGATTGTCTCCGCTGGGGAAAGTGAAAAATCAGCGGGATCCGGATACGCCCCATCGATTTGCAGAAAGCATAGTCACCCTTGGTGAATTTAAGATGGCTCATCGGTTCCGTGACATAGATGAAATGATGTGGCACTATGCCTATGAAGAAACCAATCAATTATATCTTTGTAAAAATAAGGAATGATCAGGAGGAAATGAAAATGGCGAAAAAAGAATCAAATCTGGCATCTGTACTTTCTTTTGAAAAGAAACTTGTTTTATCGGATGGCTATATGTATGGAACAACCTGGGAAAAAAGAAACGAAACAGCCCGTCCCGTTATGCTGGTAGAAAAATCTGTAAGAGGAACCATTTCCAACCGATTGAAGGATAGTGTAAAAAATGATCCTATGAAATTGAATGCGGAAGTGGAAAAAGCAAATCTGCAGACCGTAGACAGCGCTTCTATTTCTCTAAACGATGACACATTGAAATTATCCTTTACAATCAAAGTCCTTTCCGGTGTAGAGCATCCCTCTGCATGCAATAACGAAACTCATCATAAAAAAATAGAAGAAATAGGAAAGAAATTTATTGAACAAAACGGATTTAAAGAGCTGTCAGCCCGCTATGCGATGAATATAGCCAATGGCCGCTTCCTTTGGAGAAATCGTGTAGGGGTAGAAAAAGCGGAGGTCATTGTATCCATAAAAGAAGAAAATAAAAAATGGATATTTAATATTTATGATTTCAGCTTGAAGGATTTCGATAAGAATCGTGAAAAAGTGGAAGAATTGGCATCTTTTATTGCCGAAACTCTCTGTGGAAAGAGGTCATCCCTTCTGATCGAAGTGGAAGCCTTCGTACTTATGGGAAAAGGACAGGAAATTTATCCCAGCGAAGAACTGATTCTTGATAAAGGAAAAGGCAAGAAGAGCAAGGTTCTTTACCAGGTGGACGGTACGGCCGCTATGCACTCACAGAAACTCAGCAATGCCATCAGAACCGTCGACACTTGGTATCCCCAGGAAGAGGGGAGACGGATACCGATTGCCATTGAACCCTATGGTGCGGTCACCACTCTTGGGAAAGCCTACCGCACCCCAAAAGAGAAAAAAGATTTTTATACCCTATTTGATCAGTGGTCAACCGGCAGTGAACCGGATGATGAAAATGACAAAAATTATGTCATGGCTGTTCTCGTCCGCGGCGGTGTTTTTGGTCAGAGTGAAAAGGAATAAGCTATGGAATACTATCAGGAAATTACTTTGCTCCCCTGTGCGGAAGTATCGCTTGCCTTCCTTTGGACCAAAGTGTTTACCCAGCTCCATATTGCTTTTGCAGATGAAAAGAATAAAAGCGGACATAACCCTTATGCCGTTTCATTTCCCGAATATAGGGAAACAGGTCTGGGAGAAAAAATCCGTGTCTTTGCGGAAGCACAAGAATTGGAAAGACTCAACCTGTCCAAAGTACTGGGACGCCTCCTTGATTATGTGCACTGTACAAGCATAAGGAAAGTGCCGGAAAGAAAAGTACAGGAAAGAAAAACTTATGCCGTATATAGCAGGTACCAGCCTGAGGGCTCAATCCGGGTAAAAGCGAAACGCTATGCAAAAAGACATCCGGGAGTAACGATTGAAGAGGCTGCCCGGCTTCTGCAAGGAAAGAGAAAATCTGTCAGATTGCCGTACATACAGATGAAAAGCCTTTCCCGCGGAGGAACATTTAGCCTTTTTATAAAAAAGCGGGTAGAAGAAGAATCTGCCTTGACAGAATGCGGAACCTATGGTTTAAGTAATAACAGAACCGTTCCGGAATTTTAACCCAAATTTTTACGGCGTTTGAAAAATGCGATTAAATCAATCTATTTCAAAGCAGGAATAAATTTGGGTCAAAGTGGGAAAAAGATGTATAAGCGCACGTGCTATCGGCTTCTTTTTCCGCTCCAGCATCGTTAACTGCCGCATAGGTAGTTTAGAAAAATGACTATGTTCCATTTGATGGCAACGTCTAGTTAACTGCCGCATAGGTAGTTTAGAAATCATCTATGGTTGAAAGGAGGGAGACAATGGCGTTAACTGCCGCATAGGTAGTTTAGAAAACGTTCAAGAATTATGTGAGCGCCATTCGTACGTTAACTGCCGCATAGGTAGTTTAGAAAAAATATTCCTTACTTGGCACGAGGTACGGATAGTTAACTGCCGCATAGGTAGTTTAGAAACGGAAATGTATCTGAGAGATCGTCGTTTTCTGGTTAACTGCCGCATAGGTAGTTTAGAAACACTGATTGGGCAGGTTGCACGTCTGGAATACGTTAACTGCCGCATAGGTAGTTTAGAAAGTTGAGAAGGAAAACGGTACTGTAGCTATGGCGTTAACTGCCGCATAGGTAGTTTAGAAATTCAGGCAAAGGTCCAAACCATAATCATCAAGGTTAACTGCCGCATAGGTAGTTTAGAAAACTCCCAACGAATGAACGATTTTGGCATCGCTGTTAACTGCCGCATAGGTAGTTTAGAAAACAACTTCCAGTTGTTCCATAAGCTTTTGCAGGTTAACTGCCGCATAGGTAGTTTAGAAACTGATGCAGAGGACACGCTGACGGAATTCATCGTTAACTGCCGCATAGGTAGTTTAGAAATATGAGCGAACACAGGGTTTACCGACGTGGGCAGTTAACTGCCGCATAGGTAGTTTAGAAATTGATGCGGCGAGAGAGAAAGCGCAATCTATCGTTAACTGCCGCATAGGTAGTTTAGAAATACGAGTGTGAAAGGCACAGGCGTCAATACACGTTAACTGCCGCATAGGTAGTTTAGAAATAAAGCTTTTCCTTCAATTTTTGGCATGACAAGTTAACTGCCGCATAGGTAGTTTAGAAAGTAGACGTCTCTTTTTCTTTAGTATTGAGCTTGTTAACTGCCGCATAGGTAGTTTAGAAAATCGTCGGCGATACCTACCTGATCGCGGTCTGGTTAACTGCCGCATAGGTAGTTTAGAAAATTTCGGAGATCGTGTATACTCGTTCTGCCCGGTTAACTGCCGCATAGGTAGTTTAGAAAGCTTGTGGCATTGAGCATGTCGGAAACAATGTGTTAACTGCCGCATAGGTAGTTTAGAAATGTGGTGCTTGATGAGAAATCGCAGAAAGCATGTTAACTGCCGCATAGGTAGTTTAGAAATTTTACAATCAACTTTCAAGCAAAGTGGCTTCGTTAACTGCCGCATAGGTAGTTTAGAAAGTCCGCAGGCGTTAAAGAACGGTCTTTTTTATGTTAACTGCCGCATAGGTAGTTTAGAAAATTTGTACGAGTGCCGCCATTTTCGCATTGATGTTAACTGCCGCATAGGTAGTTTAGAAAAAAAACATCGCTGGGCATGTATGCGTTTTTTGGTTAACTGCCGCATAGGTAGTTTAGAAATCAACGTGCCCGAACTCGTGACTTGCAGTGTTAACTGCCGCATAGGTAGTTTAGAAACGGACGGCTCGACGGAGAGAAGAACAGAAAAAGTTAACTGCCGCATAGGTAGTTTAGAAATTTTGCGTTCCAAACGTCAACAAATCGTTTTAGTTAACTGCCGCATAGGTAGTTTAGAAATTCTGCAGAATAATCTTTCGCAGGAAGTACGAGTTAACTGCCGCATTGGCAGCTTAGAAACGGAAAATAGGTTTATAGGCTCGGCTTCCGGGTTAACTGCCGCATAGGCAGCTTAGAAATTTGACTTTCCTGTTATCTTTTTCTACAATGCTGACAGGTGAAAAGTCTTAGAATCCTTGCCCTTTATCTGGCGGGGAGGCTAAGGCTTCTTTACATTAACTGCTATATAAAGTGGCGCGATTGTTCAGTTTTTAATGAAGAAGATTTATTTACAGAATGAACCAATTTCGTGATTTGCATCTTAAATCACATTTGACTATTGCATTTCTTTTTACTTACAATAATAAGAAAGGAAGAGAGTGGTAAATAGAGAGGCGCTATGGGAAATACAGCTTTCGGACGGATGGGTGAGGATCGGGCTTGTTTGTACCTGGAGGAGAAGGGGATGACTTTGGTCACTCGGAATTTCAGGTGTAAACATGGGGAAATCGATCTCATCATGAAGGACGGAAGCGTTTTTGTATTTGTCGAGGTGAAGACCCGGCGGAGCCGTTTATATGGGGAACCGATTGAGGCGGTGACTGTGTATAAGCAGCGGCATATCCGTTATACGGCGGAGGTATTTCTTGTAGCGCGTCATTTGCATGATGTCCGGATCCGTTTTGATGTGGTGGAAGTCATGATGGCGCCGGGGCGTGCAGTGCGGTTGCGTCATACGAAGAATGCGTTCTGAGAGAGGGAGATGCCATGTTTGCGCAGGTATTTGGGACATGTACGTTTGGTTTGAATGGGCACGTGATTACTGTGGAGGTGGATATCAGCCGCGCGTCACCGGCTTTTGATATTGTCGGGCTGCCTGCGGTTTCCGTGAAGGAGTCGAAGGAGCGTGTCCAGTCGGCGATACGGAATTCCGGATATTTTTTTCCTATCGAAAAGGTGACGGTGAATTTGGCGCCTGCGGATTTGAAGAAGGACGGTTCCTGTCTGGATCTGCCGATTGCCATAGGGGTTCTGGCGGCAAGCGGGGTGATTCCGAAGGAGGCTCTTGCATCGGTGATGTTCATCGGCGAGCTTTCTTTGCAGGGGGAAATACGTTCGGTGCCTGGTGTGCTTTCCATGGTTCTTGCCGGACGGGAAGCGGGAATCTCTACTTTTTTCATGAGCCCTGCGGTTGCCGGGGAGGCTCTTCTTTGTGAAAATGTGACTGTATACGCGCCAAAGACGCTTGGCGAACTGGTGGAGTATCTTTTGGGGCATAGCCCGATGGCTCCTGCCAAGCGGCGTGAAGCGGGGGAATCTAAGTTAAGTGATGTGGATTTTGCCGAGGTGCAGGGACAGATCATGGCGAAGCGCGCTATGGAAATAGCGGCGGCAGGGTCCCATAATGTCCTTATGACGGGGCCGCCCGGATCAGGGAAAACGATGCTGGCACGCCGCATCACGACGATTCTTCCTCCTATGACGCGGGAGGAGGCTCTTGAGGTGACAAAGATTTATTCGGTGGCCGGACTGTTCAAGGCGGAGGATATCATCCGTGAGCGTCCGTTCCGCAGTCCTCATCATACGATTTCCATGGCCGGGCTTATCGGCGGAGGTACGATTCCCCGTCCCGGCGAGGTGACGCTTGCCCATAACGGTGTTTTATTTTTAGATGAACTTCCTGAGTTTCCACGGGCTGTGCTGGAAGTTCTCCGGCAGCCGCTGGAGGATCGGGAGGTGCATATTTCAAGGGTAAATGCATCTTTTGTATATCCTTCCGATTTTGTACTGATTGCCGCAATGAATCCTTGTCCCTGCGGATATCTTGGAGATCCTGACCATCCCTGTACCTGCAGTGATGGAGAAATACGGAGTTACGGCAGAAAGATTTCCGGCCCTCTTTTGGACAGGATTGATTTGCATGTGTCGGTGATGCGTCCGAAGTATAGTGAACTCACAGCAACGATTAAAGGGGAATCTTCGGCACGGATTGCGGAACGTGTAGCGGCGGCGAGGGCCATGCAGTCGGAACGGTTGTCTAAATGGCATATGCAGAATAATGCGCAGATGGGGCACCGCCAGCTTCGGGAAACCTGCCGTTTGGACGCGGAGGGGTCGGAGCTGCTCCGTGAGGTTTTTGAAAAGCTCCATTTATCCGCGAGAAGTTATGACCGCATCATTAAAGTATCCCGTACGATTGCCGATTTGGCAGGTACGTCGGAGATTAAGCCCGAGCATGTGGCGGAAGCACTCAGTTACAGAAATATGCTTCCCCGGAGGTCATGATGGATATATTCGCGGCGGCGCTCCCCGGTTGCCCAAGGCTGGGAGCCAAACATATGCGGGCTCTCATAGAGGCGTTCGGAACGGCGGAAGATGTGTGGAAGGCTTCCGATAAGGAGATTGTGGAATCCCATTTGCTGAAAGGGAAGACGGAAGCGTCTTTTTTGGCGTACCGGAAAGAAACGGAGCCTGAAGAAATAGGGGAAAAGTTATACCGGCTGCAGATTCGCTGCGTGACATGGGAGGATGATTTGTATCCCCCGCTTTTACAGACGACGGCAAATCCTCCGGCTGTTTTATTTTATAAAGGAAATGATCCCGTTTTTGAGAAAACGGTGGCGATCGTAGGATCACGGAAAGCGACGCCTTATGGCGTGCAGACGGCAGAACGGATAGCCTGCGGTTTGGCTGAAAATGGAGTGACGGTGGTTTCCGGCGGCGCGCGGGGGATCGACAGCGCTGCGCATGAAGGGGCATTGCGCGGAGAAAGCCCGACGGTGGTGGCGCTTGCCTGCGGGCTGGATCATGTATATCCTCCGGAAAATAAAAATTTGTTCCAAAAAATCATTGATAATGGCGGTACGATTATTTCTGAATACCCGCCGGGTACGCCGCCTCTGGGGAGGCAGTTTCCCGCAAGGAACAGAATTATCGCGGGAATGAGCCGGGGGATTCTTGTGGTGGAAGCGGCAGAACGGAGCGGCGCTCTTATTACCTCTGACTTTGCTTTGGAAGAAGGACGGGATGTCTTTTCCGTTCCGGGAAATATTTGGCTCGATTCGAGCAGAGGAACCAATCATCTGATACGGAGCGGGGCGATTTGCTGTACGTCCTACGAGGATATCCTTTCTGAATACGGGTGGAACGAAAAGAGTATTTCTTCCAAGAAGGAATCTCCTGAACAGTTGACATTGGAAGAGGAAGTGGTGTATCGTTTCTGCTGTACAGGAGAGGAAGTGACGGCGGAGGATATTCTCCAGCAGTCAGGAATGTCGGTGATGAAGATTACGATGCTCCTGCTCCGGCTTCAGCTTAAAGGGTTTATAAAGGAAACGGGATCCGGCCGGTTTATTACAACAGGACGCGGATAATATAAATGAGATATATGCTGTATTTCATGTAGTATAGGGAGGGTATTTTGGCTATACAGATTACGATCACCGTGAAGGATAAGAAGAAAAGGTCTTCTGCCGGGGAAAAACTTTTCACAAGGAAACCGAATGCCAAGGGGAAACACCTGATTATCGTGGAGTCTCCGGCAAAAGCGAAGACGATTGAGCGTATTTTGGGCTCCGATTATAAGGTGCTTGCCTCCATGGGTCATTTACGTGATTTGCCGCAGCGTACGCTTGGTGTGGATGTGGCAAATGATTTCAAGCCGGAGTATGTTAATTCGGCGGAACGGGCCGATGTCATTGAAAATTTGCAGAAAGAAGCCAATAAGTCGAAAGATATTCTTCTGGCAACGGACCCTGATCGTGAAGGGGAAGCCATTTCCTGGCATTTGTCGAAACTTCTTGATGTGGATCCCCGGTCAAACACGCGTATCGCCTTTCATGAAATCACGCCGCCGGCGATTAAAGAGGCGGTACTCCATCCCGAACCGATTGATTTAAACCGTGTAGATGCCCAGCAGGCACGCCGCGTGCTTGACCGTCTTGTGGGGTACAAGCTTTCACCGTGGCTGTGGAAGCAGGTTTACCGCGGCCTTTCCGCGGGACGCGTACAATCGGTAGCGACACGTCTGATTTGTGAAAGGGAAGAAGAAATACGGGCGTTTAAGCCTGTGGAATACTGGACAGTGGAAGGGATTTACCGTACAGAGGAAAAGGAAAGTTTCAAGGCAAAACTGACGCAGATTGACGGGAAGGAAGCAAAAATTCATAATGCGGAAGAAGCGGATCGGGTTGTCAGGGGGATTTTAAAACAACCGGCAGAAATCACGTCGGTCACAAAAACGAAAAAGCAGCGTAAGGCAAAACCGCCGTACACGACTTCCACAATGCAGCAGGATGCGGTCAACCGTCTTAATTTCGGCTCCAAAAAGACGATGGCTCTTGCCCAGATGCTTTATGAAGGGATTGAAATACCGGGGCACGGACATGTGGGGCTGATTACATACATGCGTACTGACTCGACCCGTATTTCCGATGAAATGATCAAGCAGGTACGGCCGTACATTGAACGTGTTTACGGGAAAGACTATCTGCCGCCTAAACCGAATGTATATGCCAGGGGGAAGGATTCTCAAGATGCCCATGAAGCGATTCGTCCCACGAATCTGCAGTTTGCTCCGGATATGCTGGCGGCCGTTTTGTCCCGTGACCAGCTCCGGCTGTATACATTGATCTGGAACCGATTCCTTGCAAGCCAGATGGCGCCCCAGATTTCCCAGGCAACGAATGCAGTGCTCCAAAACGGCATTTACACACTTCGCGCGACAGGGACGCAGATATTGTTTGATGGATTTACGGTACTCCGGACGGTAAAAGAAAAGAAGCAGGATAATGAAGAGCTTCCTATTCTGCCGGCGCTCCATAAAGGACATACGGTACTCAATACAAAGGCGGAAGGAGAGCAGCATTTCACCGCGCCGCCGCCAAGGTACACGGAAGCCAGCCTGATTAAGACACTTGAGGAGAAGGGGATAGGCAGGCCGTCTACATATGCGCCTATTTTGGATACCATCCAGAGGCGTAAGTATGTGGAAAAAGAGGGAAAACAGTTTGTTCCCACAGATATCGGGTTTAAAGTGACGGATCTTTTAAAGAAATATTTTGCTGGTATTGTCAGTGTGGATTTCACCGCGCAGCTGGAAACCTGGCTGGATAAAATTGCTGACGGCAAAGCGACGTATAAAAAGGTCATGAGCGGGTTCTGGGATGTTTTTGAGAAGGAACTGCAGAATGCCAACCTGGAGGCAGCGAAGGCGAAGGAAGAAAATCAGGAAGTATCCGATGTAATCTGCGAAAAATGCGGTGCCCATATGATTGTGAAGATGAGCCGTTACGGGAAATATCTCGCCTGCCCGAATTTCCCTTCCTGCAAAAATATCAAGAATCAATAATGTTCTGTCCATAATCTTACAGCCAAGTTCTTCTTCAAG
>ENA-ORUB01003570-ORUB01003570.1-human-gut-metagenome-genome-assembly--contig:-NODE-3570-length-12914-cov-2.355549_pt1 | contig 12914 bp, 9 predicted proteins | sample MGYA00241918_ERZ509200 | MGnify/ENA primary metagenome ERZ509200 (study PRJEB26280, sample SAMEA2338853) | human gut metagenome | biome: human gut; feature: human-associated habitat; material: faeces... | reverse complement strand
ACTATCAATCGTTTATTCTCATCGGAGTATTTTTTGATTCGGGTGCAAATCTAAGCATTAAAATCCGGTTAACCTAACCGGGCGCGGAATTTCAACGGAATGGATTTTTTAGATGATTGCTCCTCGGGTGGTCGTTTAAGCGCGGCGAATAAATAAAAAAAGAGGATGACCGAAGTCATCCTCTCCGTCCCGGAAGACCCGGTCTTATTCCATGTAGAATACCTCTTTCAGCGGAATCGAAACCGGCGAGTTGTCCGGATTCACGTCCATGATGTCGGCCATGTAGTCCCACCATTTTTTTACGATCGGATTCGTGCCGAGATCCTGCGAACCGCTCTCGCCTCCCTGTTCCTGAACGGCGAACAGCAGGTTCGTCTCCTTGTCCCAGAAGATGTAGTAGTCGCTTACGCCGGTTTCTTTCAGCAGTTTGACCAGTTCGGGCCAGATCGCGCGGTGGCGTTTTTCGTACTCTACCTCGCAACCGGGTTTGAGTTTCATTTTAAATGCGCATTTCATAATATTGAAGTTTTATTGGTTAAGAATTCCGGAACCGGAGTCGGTTCCGGAATTCGAATAGGTTTTATCCGGTTTAGTATCCGAACGCCATGTTCATCAGCGACGGTGCGAATACCGAGAATACCAGGATCACCAGACCGATGACCAGTACGGAGATCGTTTTCGAATTGCAGCCTTTCCATTCTTTGAGCAGGATGCCCCATACGTTCGAGAACGTTACGTTCAGCGACATCAGGATGCTCCATGAGAAGGCCATCAGCAGCGGCGAATCCACCAGGAAGCTCTTGCCCATTTCCAGTCCGAAGAACTGTGAATACCACAGCACTCCGGCCAGCGCGCAGAACAGCACGTTGTTTACGAAAATGCCGCCCGGAACGGAGAAATAATCTTTTCCCGTTTTGTTTTTGATATTTTGCTGGATACAGTAAGCGGCATTCGTAAGGAATCCGCCGAAAGTCACCAGCAGGATAACCGGCAGACCGGCGAACAGCGGTTTCACGCCGTTGGTGAGCGCAGCTTCTTTGATCGGTGTTCCGGCGTCGAGACCGAGTGCGAAACAGGCGCTCATTACGCCGGCCAGCAGGGCTACGAGCAGACCTTTGGTCAACGCGAAATCTTTGATAGCGGCTTTTTTCTCCTCTTCGGTCATGTTTTTCGAGCGCAGCGAACCGGCGTAACCGATCACGGCGATACCGGCTAGCGTGATGCACACGCCTACCAGCAGGATCAGACCCTGGCCCTGGAACAGGTTCGTGCCGGCGAAAATGGCCGGCAGCAGCGTACCGAATCCGGCACAGGTTCCCAGCGAGATCGACTGCCCGAGCGCAACGCCCAGGTAGCGCATGCTGAGTCCGAACGTCAGACCGCCGACGCCCCACAATATGCCGTAAACGATGGCTTTTGCAGCGCCGCCGTTTCCGAGCAGTTCGAACAGTCCCATTCCTTCGGGAACGCCCAGCAGCGCGCCGAGCAGCGGAAATACGAGCCATGCGAAAATGCCCTGGACGATCCAGAAGCTTTCCCAAGCCCAGTTCTTCACTTTATTGATCGGCACGTACGAGCTTGACTGCCCGAAACTGCCTATCGCGATGATAAGTAAACCCAGTAAAATTTCCATATGAATCAGTAGTTTTTAACAAGCTATCCGCACATGTCGTTTTTCGGGAGAAAAACACATGCACGGACAGCTCGCTTGGTTAATATCGGATATTATCTCTTAGAGGTAATTTCCTTTTCGTATTTTTCGATTTCCGTGATGTAGTCTTCGGCAACGGGAACGTTGTTTTTGTAGCAGAAGTAGTCGTACACGGCAGCCCACGGCATACTCTTGGCTTCTTCGAGCACAGCCATGCGCTGGAACAACTGGCCGTTCGCTTCATACTGGCGCAGTTTGCTGATCGGGGTCAGCAGTGCCTGCAGGAACGCTTTCTGCGTAGCGCGGCTACCTACCACGTATGCGCCGATCCGGTTGATCGAAGCGTCGAAGTAGTCGAGACCGATATTGGTCTTGTTCAGTGCGTTGGCCCATACGATTTCCTGTGCCAGCAATTGTACGCTGTCGTTCAGGATAACCACGTGGTCGCTGTCCCAACGTACCGGACGGCTTACGTGCAGCATGATTTCCGGCGTGAAGAGCAGCAGCGACGAGATCTTGTCGTAAGTCTCTTCGGTCGGGTGGAAGTGACCCATGTCGAGCGTGCACATGATGCCGTTCTGTACGGCGTAACCCATGTAGAACTCGTGCGAACCTACCGTGTAGCTTTCGAGGCCCACGCCGAATACTTTGCTCTCGACGGCGTCTTTCACGTTTGCGAATTTGTGGGCGAAGATCTGATCGAGCGAGTCTTTCAGCAGCGAACGGTACAGGTAGCGATCGACGGTCATATCTTTCGAACCGTCGTGGATCCACAGGTTGTGGCAGGCTTTGTCGCCGAGTTGTTTACCCATTTCGTCGGCGATCTTACGGCTGCGGATGGTGTGTTCGATCCAGAAGTCGCGGATGCCTTTGTCGCGGTTCGACAGCGACTGGTCGCCGCTCTTCGGGTGCGAGAAGCTGGTGCTGTTGAAGTCCAGTTTCATGTTGTTGGCTTTCGCCCAGTCGATCCAACTCTGGAAGTGTTTCGGTTCGATCTGATCGCGGTCTACCTTTTGACCGCCGAAGTCGCCGTAGATGGCGTGGATGTTCAGACGGTGATTACCCGGCAGCAGGCTTTTCACCTTTTCGATGTCTTTGCGCACTTCTTCGATATTGCGGGCTTTGCCGGGATAGTTGCCGGTAGCCTGAATACCGCCCGAAAGCTGTCCGTCCGGGTTTTCGAAACCGGTTACGTCGTCCGTCTGCCAGCAGTGCAGCGACAGGGATACTTTGGCGATCTGTTCCAGTACGGCGTCGGTATCGACACCGATTTCGGCATAGCGTGCTTTGGCGGCCTCGTAGGCTTGCTGGATTTTTGCGTCTTTCATGGTTTTTGTTTTAAGTTAAAGAGTATTGAATGATTGTTGTTTTCTGTCGTTACCGAATCCGGCGGAACGGAATTATTTGATCAGCGATTTGATGCGTTCGTAAGCGGCGTTCCATGCGTCGGTATCTTCCGGCGTGAACGTTTCGATCTCGATGGCTTCGCCGATCATGTCGCGCATCTCCTGCAGCGAATTGACGCAACCTGCGGCGCGCGCCTGCAGCATGATGTTGCCGATGGCCGTGCCTTCCGACGGGCCGGCGACGACGGTTACGCCGGTCGCGTTGGCCGTGAACTGGTTTAGCAGGCGGTTCTTTGCGCCCCCGCCGATAATGTGCAGCCGTTCGATCGGGAACGGAGCCAGCGAACGGAACTTATCGAGCACGTTCTTGTATTTCAGCGCGAGGCTTTCGAAGATGCAGCGGATCAGTTCGGAGTGGTTGCGCGGAACTTTCTGGCCGGTTCTGAGGCAGAAGTCCTTGATCGCCTTGATCATGCTGGGAGGATTGGCAAACGATTCGTCGTCCGGGTCGATGAACGACTGGAACGGAGCGGCGTCGCGCGCCATTTTGACGATTTCGGGGTAAGTGTATTCGATAGCTTCCTTACGCCACTCTTTGATGCACTGTTCGAGAATCCACATGCCGGTGATGTTCTTCAGCAGTCGGGTAGTGCCTTCGACGCCGCCTTCGTTGGTGATGTTCAGGCGCGAAGTTTCTTCGGTGATGATCGGGTCTTTGACTTCGATCCCCATCAACGACCAGGTGCCGGAGCTCAGATAAGCGAATTTTTCGTTTTTGGCCGGAACGGCTGCCACGGCCGAAGCGGTGTCATGACCGGCAACGGCTACCACCGGCAGTTTGCCCAGTCCGGTTTCTGCGGCCAGCGCATCGGTCAGCGTACCGATCACGTAACCCGGCATCACGATGTCGCCGAACAGGTTGGCCTTCACGCCCATTTTTTCGAGCAGGCAAGTTTCGAACTTCTTGGTGCGCGGGTTCAGTATCTGCGACGTGGATGCGATCGTATATTCGACCACTTTCTTGCCGGTCAGCATGTAGCTCAGCGCGTCCGGAATGAACAGCGCTTCTTTAGCGGCGTTCAGCAGCGACGAGTTGTCGCGCTTCATCGCGTAGAGCTGGTACAGGCTGTTGAAGTTCATGATCTGGATGCCGGTGATATCGTATACCTCTTTGCGGGGCAATACCTTCTCGAAATATTCTTCCGGCGCTCCTGCCGTGTGCTGGTCGCGGTAAGCGTGCGGAATACCCAGAATCTGACCGTCTTCGCCGAGGAATACGAAATCGACGCCCCAGGTGTCGATGCCGATCGAGGTGATCTCCACGTCTTCCTTGGCGGCGGCGATCATGCCGGCCTTCAGGTGTTCGTACAGCGAGAAGATGTTCCAGTAAGCGTGTCCGTTCAGTTCGAGGATCTGGTTCGGGAAACGAGTCAGTTCCTTCATCTGGAGTTTGCCTTCGTTCAGCGTCCCCAGAATGGTACGGCCGCTGGTTGCTCCAAGGTCGAACGCCAGAAATGAAATTTGTTTCATCGGTTTTCGGTTTTTAAGTTTATTTAATTTGTTTGGCTTAATAAGCTGTCCGAACAGCCGTCGCAAATCAAATTTCCGAAAACCGAACACGCTGAGATCGTTTTTCGGAGTTTGCAGATTGTGCGGGGGGATCCCCGCGTCCTCGTTGCTCCGGCTTTTCGCGCCGTCCCGACCGTCCCGGTTTCAGCCCCGGTTGCTCGTTCCGTCTGCGATACGATTTCTTTCGTGTCTCTCTGTCGCGTTGCCTCTTTGTAACCTCCATAGTCTTTCGGCGCGCCGTCGTTTTCCGCCGCATGTCCGAAAGCTGCATCCGTATCTTATTGTCCGGCTGTTGCCGACGGATGCCGTGTTTTTGTGAAAGCAAATGTACCTAAAACAAGGGATATGCCTGTGAAAATAATGATATAAAAAATATATTTTTTGATACCCTTATTTTCACAGGCTGCCTCCCTGGCGGCCGAATCGCTTCCCGCGGTTCGTTATTTTACCACTTTCACGCCTTTCGGGACTTCGATCTTCGATTTGATCTTCCCGTCGGCCTGTTTCTCATGACGTACCTTGATCACTCCGTACGGCGTCGGAACGGTTCCTTCGACCCATTCGAGACCGCCGAGGTTCGGTTCGATCTTCACGGCTTTGCAACCCGGTTCGACGATCTTCACGCCGAGCACGTATTCGCTGAGCCATGCCGTCGGCCCCGATGCCCATCCGTGCGCCAGGCTGTGACGGTAGCCTTTGTAGCAGTAGTCGCCGTAAGTGCGGTGAACGTCCACTTTGCCGGCCGGGGTCAGCTCGTCGATCCGTGCGGCGTTTTTCTTCCAGTTGATGTCGAAGTCTTCCCAGAAAGTCGTAGCGCCGAGGTCGAGCATACCGCCCCAGTAGTCCTTCATGTTCTGGATCGCATCGGTATAGTCTCCGGCCAGGGCTTGGGCTTTCAGCATGTAATAGCCGTAGAAGGTCGAGAAACCGTGGGCGCCGCCCACTTCGAGCACTTCCTTGTTGGCCGTTTCGGCCGGAACGATGCCGGCCAGGGCGATCAGTGCGGCAGACTGTTTCGACGTTTTGTAGTCGGGCGTTACTTTTTTCATCCGGTCGGCGGTTGTGGTGCATTGTGCGGCCAGTTCTTTGTCGCCCAATGCGTTCAGCATTTCGGCTCCGGCCTCGAAAGTCATCAGCATCAGCGCGTGCAGGCCGGCGTTGACGGCCAACGTGTCTTCGCTGGTCGGCCAGTCGAGGAAGCGTCCGCCGCCGTCGAGGTGTTCACGGCCTTCGGCGTCCACCTTGCTCATCAGGATCTTCATCAGGTCGCTGAGGTATTGTTGCTGCTGTTTCAGGTAATTCAGGTCGCCGCGGTACATGTAGTAGTCGCGGTGGATCAGCACCCACCACAGCGAATAGGAGCACATGCCGTTCATCCAGCCCGGTAGCGGGGTTTCGTCGCGGGCGAAGTCCAGGCCGCGCGAAAGCGCCTCGTTGTCGCCGAATACGGCCAGCGCGGTACGCACTTCGGGATGCAGGTCGCCGAGCCATACCAGGCGGTCGCGCTTTGGGGCCTCTACGAGATATTCCTGCAGGTTCAGGTGCAGCGTGTAGGCGCCGGTCGCCCAGATGCTGTCCACGCGCGGATCGTTCGAACGGAACGAGCCGAGGTACGGGATGTCGCGGTATAACAGGCTGGCGCGGATCTCCTTGATCGGTAGTTCGACATCGTCTTCGAGCATGTCGATCCGGACGAAACGGAAGCCGGAGTTCCCGACTTCGCAGACGCCCAGCCACGGCAGTTCGATCGTGTAGTCGCGCATCGCGTGGTCGTTCGTCGCGCCGTTTTCCTTCGTGATCTCGCACATCGCTTCGCCGACCGATTCGCCGAGGCGCACGCGTACCTTGACGGGTTTGGTCGATGCGCGAATGCAGGTTACGAACTGCAGTCCCCCGTGGATTTCACGACCGAAATCCAGCAGGATCGACGGACGCTTACCCTCTTTGGATACGAAAACGGTTTTCGGGGTATTGGCCGTCGTAGCCTGCCCGTTGCCTTGCAACAACAGGTTCTCGGAGCCGGTGATCAGGTCGCCGTTCTGCGTCCACATCACGCGCACGGGCGAAATATACGCACGCGTACGGGTATCGAATTGTGTCTTTTCGGCCACTTCTTTCGGGAATACGGGGGGCAGGTTGCCCTTGCCCATCGGTTGCGCCTGAAGCGAAGCGGCATACACGAGGAATGCACAGATAAAAAGTTTTTTCATTTCGGTTGTTTGTGTTTGGTTTGATTAAGTTATTTAGTGTTCAGAATATATGCGTTTTTTCCGGAACCCTGATCCGCGATCTTTATAAAATTTCCTTCGCGGACGGTCTGTCCTGCAGGCTTCCCGTTGACGGTCACGTCGTAATTTTTGGTGCCGGCGGGCAGCGGCAGGTAGACATCGGCTTTCACGTTGGCCGGTACGACGGTCGTCAGCGTGAAACGGTCGGGCGTGTTTTCGAACGCCGTTTCCACGTCGCCCCGTATCGTGGGTATCCGCAGCGAGGCTTTTTCGAGTCCGGCCGGCTGCGGGCGGATTTCGATGCGCGAAAAACCCGGTTCGGTCGGTACGACGCCCATCAGCCTGCGCGGGATGATGTTGGCTGGGGCCGCGCCCCAAGCGTGGTTCCAGTCCTGATTCGGTTTGTATTTGTCGTCCCAGGCTTCCAGCGAAATGGTCGAGCCGACGCGGATCATGTTGTACCAACTGCGTTCGGCGTCCGACGTGAGCAGTTGCAGCGCATAATCGGCTTCGCCCGCTTCGTACAGCCCGTCCATCAAGAATTGCGAACCGTAGACGCTGCAGGCCATGCCCCGCGTCTTGACGAAATCCGCAACGGACTGCGCCCGTTTTACGTCGGCGAGTCCGAAGCAGAGCGGGAACATGTTGGCGTGCAGCGAGCAGTGGTCGGTGCCGATGCCGTCGCGGTAAGCGCCGGTTTTTTTATTGAACAGTTGTTTGTTGAAATTGTCCGCCAGACGGCCGGCCGCCCGGGCGTATGCGGCGGAATCTTCCGACTCTCCGGCGGCTCCTGCCATGCGGGCCATCAGTTCCAGCGCGCAGTAGTGGTAAGCGTTGACCACCGTGTTGACGTCGCGGAATACGAAACCGTCGGTTTCGCCCCCTTCCGCCTTGCCGAGTCCCAGGATCCCCGTGTGCGGCCAGTCGACGATATTTTTCAGCGTTTGTCCCCGCAGGTTGATCGACGCGTACAGTTCGGGCGTCAGTTTCTCCGGCGTGAGGCTGACGAATCCGTCCGTGCCGGACAGTGCGGTCAGCGTCTTGTTTTTCAGCGTCTCGTAATGCGTTTTTACGGCCCGCAGGTCGCCGGTGTACAGGTAGTCGTACCAGGCGATCAGCACCGATTGCAGGATCCATTCGGTCGGCCAAGTGGCGTTCCCGAGCAGGTATTCGTGGCTACGCCGCGCCATCGTGTATTCGCGGTCGACGCAGTAGTGCGACAGTTGGTTGATCAGCGCGTCGGCTTCGTAAGGGATGCGTTCGCGGTCGCCGTCCACATATAATCCGGCGAAAGAGGTCGCTTTGATCGAGTATTTGCACAGTTCCCATACTTGGTTCAGCGTCGTGTCGGAACTGGCGAATTCCGCCGCGAGATCGTCGAACGGGTAGTTTACGACCTGCCGGCTGATGATACCCGTGCCGTTGCCGATCGCATCGCCTTCGATCTCGCAGTAGCGGAATGGATAGACTTCCCCGATATAGTCCGGCATCCGAACGGCCTGGGGGCCGGTGTTGCGCGCGTCCGCCGGTATTTTTACGGTGTAAGTGCGTATGCCCGGCAGCAGTGCGAGGCGCTGGCTCAGGAAACGGCGGGAGCCTCCCGGAGCCGGGTCGATGCGTCCGTCTTTCAGGCATTCGCCGAGGCGGACGGTCACCGTGTCGCCGCCGGCGTGCGAGCAAAGCGTCAGCCGGAGCTGTCCGAACGCGTCGTAACCGAAGTCGGCGAAAACGAGCCGATCGGAGAGTTTTTGGGTCGTTTTCGGTAAGCCGTTGTCCGTTTTTTCGAGCGGGTAGGCCGGCGTGGCGTATTCGGTCAGCGAATCTGCCGTGCGGAACGCCTTGACGGCCGACCACGGCTGCGGATTGCCGTTGTTGAAAGTCATCACTTTCCAGTAGTAGATTTTGCCGGGCTCCAGTGCCTTGCCGGCATACGGGACGGCTACGCTGCGGTCTCCCGGAATTACGCCGCTGTCCCACAGGTCGGCCGAGTCGGTTGCGAGCGTTCCGGGCGACGAAGCCAGCAGGATGCGGCAAGCGGTCTGCATTACGTCGCTGCGCGAATCGTTGACCTGCCAGCCGAACGACGGCCGCCGGCTGCCGATCGTAACGAACCGGGGCGGTTCGACGATCTTGTCCGCCTGTTCCAGCGTCACTTGCGACGGATAACCGCCGATCCAGACTCGGTCGGTATGTTCCGCGAGGTCGGTCGTTAGCCGCGAAGGGGCTTCTCCCCGCAACGACAGGCACAACAATACGCCGACACACAGCGCCGGGACCGGCAACAGGATCTTTTTCATGATACGAAGTCTGGATGAAACGTCACAATTCACAATGTACAAAATAAACAATCATTTGCCAATATTGCAAATCCGGACGGGAAAAGTGTCCGGAAAAACGTTTCGGACAAGGCGTGCGGGTGTCGCGGATACGGAAATTTTGGTATCTTTACCCCTCGGAATATCCGATCAATTCATGCGGTTCATTTTTTAAGGTATTCGATGATGAAAAATTTGTTTTGCGTAAAAGACCGGGTCGTGGCGATTACCGGGGCTACCGGGGTGTTGGGACGCTCGATGGTGCTCCATTTCGCCGAACAGGGCGCCCGGGTCGTGCTGATGGGCCGCAAGGCCGAAACCGGGCTTGCCCTTCAGCGGGAAGCCGCGGCGGCCGGCGGGGACGCGTTGTTCGTGGCGGCCGACGTGCTGAATAAGGAGGACATCGAACGGGCGTATTCGGAAATCATGGAACGTTACGGCCGGATCGACGTGCTGATCAACGGGGCCGGCGGCAATATGCCCGGGGCCACGATCGCGCCGGATAAGACGATCTTCGACCTGGATATGAAGGCATTCCGGGACGTGGTCGATCTGAACCTGTTCGGGACGGTGCTGCCGACGATGGCGTTCGCCCGCGCGATGGTTGCGGCCCGCGGCGGTTCGATCATCAACATCGCGTCCGAATCGGCGATCCGCCCGCTGAGCCGGGTAGCCGGGTACGGAGTGGCTAAGGCGGCGGTAGTCAACTTTACGAAGTACCTGTGCGGCGAACTGGCGCTGAAGTACGGCGACGGCTTCCGGGTGAATGCGATCGCTCCGGGCTTTTTCCTGACCGAACAGAACCGTGCGCTGCTGACCAATCCGGACGGCAGCTTGACGCCGCGTTCCGAGGCGATCCTCGGCCATACGCCGTTCCGCCGCTTCGGCGAACCCGAAGAGTTGCTCGGTACGCTGCAGTGGCTCGCCAGCGATGCCTCGCGTTTCGTCTCGGGCACGGTCACGGTTATCGACGGCGGTTTCGACGCTTTTTCGATTTAGAACGGAAATCGTATTTTTGCGATAGGGAATCCATAAAACGGATAAAGAATATGTATTTGTGTAAACAGGCATGGCGCTGGTACGGGCCGGACGATCCGGTCGGCCTTTGGGATATCCGGCAGGCCGGGGCTACGGACGTGGTAACGGCGTTGCATCATATTCCCAACGGGGAGACATGGAGCGTCGATGAGATCCGCAAACGACAGCGGACGGTTGCCGATGCCGGGTTGGTATGGAGCGTCGTCGAGAGCGTTCCGGTCCATGAGCGGATCAAAACCCGCACCGGGGAATTTCAGCGGTATATCGAAAATTACAAGCAGAGCCTGCGCAACCTGGCCGCCTGCGGCATTCGTACCGTTACCTATAATTTTATGCCGGTGCTGGACTGGACGCGCACCGACCTGGCCTATACGCTGCCGGACGGCTCGAAAGCGCTTCGTTTCGAACGGGCGGCGTTCGTGGCGTTCGACCTGTTTATTCTGCAGCGTCCGGGGGCGGAGGCGGAATATACGTCGCAGGAGCGCGCGAAGGCGAAAGCACGCTTCGACCGGATGGATGCGGTCGAACGCGAGCGGCTGACCCGGAACATGATCGCCGGATTGCCCGGCGCCGAGGAAAGTTTTACGATCGAACAATTCCGCGGGGCGCTCGGCCAGTACAAGGGGATCGACGCCGCCCGGCTGCGCGAACACCTGGTCGCTTTTCTGCGCGAGATCGCTCCGGTGGCCGATGAAGCGGGCGTCGAACTGGTGATCCATCCGGACGATCCGCCTTATCCTATTCTCGGCTTGCCGCGTATTCTGAGCACGGCGGACGATTTTCGTGCATTGATTGCGGCCGTTCCGAACCGTTCGAACGGACTTTGCCTTTGTACCGGATCGTTCGGCGTCCGCAGCGACAACGAACTGGCCGCCATGATGGAAGAGTTCGGCGATCGCGTCGGGTTCGTCCATCTGCGCAGTACCTGCCGCGACGACGAAGGTAATTTTTACGAGGCGAACCATCTCGAAGGCGACGTGGATATGTACGGCGTGATGAAGGCGTTGTTGGCGTTGCAGCAACGTCGCGGCGTATCGATTCCGGTGCGTCCCGATCACGGGCATCAGATGTGCGACGACCTGCGCAAGAAGACCAATCCGGGCTATTCTTGCATCGGCCGCCTGCGCGGCCTGGCCGAACTGAGAGGGCTCGAAATGGGAATCGCGCGCAGCCTGTACGGGAAGTAAGTTCAGAGTAAGGTTCTGGGAAACGGCGGCGCGTTACGTGCCGGGTTTTCCAAAAAATAGCATGGATGATGAAACGATTTTTTTTACTGTTGTTATCGGCAGCCGTCGCACTGACGGCGGTCGCCGAAAAACCGGTCAAACGCCTGAAACCGCTGAAGGGCCGGATCGTCGTGCTGACGTTCGACGACGCGACGGCGGGCCAGCGAGAGGTGGTCGCTCCGTTGCTGCATAAATACGGATTCGGCGCGACGTTCTACGTTTGCGAATTTCCGGGTTTCGAGGACAAAACCAAGTATATGAGCTGGGATCAAATCCGGGAGTTGGACGAAATGGGCTTCGAGATCGGGAACCACAGCCGCAGTCACGGGCAGATGAGTCAAATGACCCGTAAGCAGATCGGTTCGGAAACGGCCTACATCGAAGAGAAATGCGCGTTGTACGGCATTCCGCGCCCGGTGACTTACGCTTATCCCGGTTACGACAACAGTCCGGAGGGGATCGCCGTCCTGAAAGAGCGAGGCTATAAGCTGGCCCGTCACGGCGGGGATAAGCCTTATGTGAAAGGAGTGTCGGATAAAATGCTGATGCCGAGTTACGGCGTGGTCGACGCGCGGTTCGAGACGCCCGAATTTTTCGAAAAAGCGCTGGACGAGGCCCGCGACGGGCAGGTCGTGATTTTCTGCCTGCACGGGGTGCCCGACCTCGCGCACGATTTCGTCAGCACTTCGCTCGAGAATTTCGAAAAATTATTGAGCATGTTGAAGGAGCGCAAATGTAAAGTGATTTCGATGCGCGACTTGCTGAAATACGACCTGTAACATGACAGTCAGAGGTCGAGGCTCAACTGCCGGTACAGTTCGTGCTGCACCGGGTGGGTCGGGTTTCCGACCGACAGGCCGAGCAGCCGTACCGGATGTCCTTCGATGCCGGCATCGCGCAGCAGCGCAGTCGCCAGCGGGAAAATTTCGGCCGATGCGAACAGCTCGTATCCCGGGCTCAGGCTACGGGTTTGCAGCCGGAAATCGGCGAATTTGATTTTCAACGTCAGCGTATTGCCGCGAAATCCGGCCCGGTCGAGACGCCCGTTCAGTTTGGCGGCGAGTTTATACAGTTCGTCCGTCATCGCGTCGAACGAGGTCAGGTCGTACGGGAAGGTGGTTTCGCATCCGACCGATTTGCGGACGCGGCTCGCTTCTACCGGTCGCAGGTCGATGCCGTGGGCGAATTCGTAATAAAGGCGTCCTGCTTTTCCGAACCGTCCGGTCAGAAAATCCGGCGGGCACTCTCGCAGCGCAGCGCCGTCGTGGATTCCCATTTCGTGCATCTTGCGCGCCGTGACGCGGCCGATCCCCCAGAACGCTTCGATCGGCAGGCGCGCGATGAAAGCGACGGCGCGGTCGGGATGGATCGTGCAGAGTCCGTCCGGTTTCCGGTAGTCCGAAGCGATCTTGGCGAGAAATTTATTGTAGGATACTCCGGCCGATGCGACCAGTCCCAGTTCGTCGCGGATTTGTCGTTTGACGGCCCGGGCGACGTCCACCGCTAGCGGGATTCCCTTTTTGTTCCGGGTAACGTCCAGA
>ENA-ORUB01003566-ORUB01003566.1-human-gut-metagenome-genome-assembly--contig:-NODE-3566-length-12926-cov-2.396628_pt1 | contig 12926 bp, 10 predicted proteins | sample MGYA00241918_ERZ509200 | MGnify/ENA primary metagenome ERZ509200 (study PRJEB26280, sample SAMEA2338853) | human gut metagenome | biome: human gut; feature: human-associated habitat; material: faeces... | reverse complement strand
AATCATAAAATTGCTTCATCATCGGGGTCAACCCTTCTTTTGCCATAATCGTTAACTTTTTAGAATCAACCACAAAAATACGATTATTTTTTCTGATTTGAAACGGATTATTCTGTTTTTCTACAAGATGCAAAAAACGGGACAACCCTCAGATCACAAGAGGAAAGCCCCGACAAACAAATCTTTAATCTCTCAAAATTTTTCTCATAAACAATAAACGAACTATTCGTTTGCTTTTCCTATTAAACTACTGCTTCACGCAGTCCTATGCTCAACATTATACTGTAACAATCTTTTTTACCTCAATCTAATACCTAATTTATCTGCATCTCACGATGCTTTCAATATCGTCTCTTGTTTTAAGACAATGCAAAGTTACGCGATATTCCTGAAAGATGCATACTTTCAGACGTAATATTCTCATGAAACCTTTTTTTCTTGATTTACGTCAAGGAATATCCTGAAAATATTCGCTGCGACCTGTAAAATCCGTATCTTTGTTTCCACGAAAATAGGAGGTGGCTCGGCAAAGACAAATCAGAAAACTGCGTTTTCATTTGTCTCTGCGCTCGCCTTTCACTATCTTTGCACCTTATTATAAAAAGAAAAGAGCATGAAAAAGATAGAAGTCTCTGAACTTACGGAGAATTTTTTCGAAACGATCAGCAAAGAATGGATGTTAGTCTGTGCTGGCGATGCCAACCGATATAACATGATGTCCGCATCATGGGGCGGAATAGGGTGGTTATGGAACAAACCTGTAGCTTTCGTATTCATTCGTCCCGAACGCTATACTTTTGAATTTACGGAAAACAACGACTTCATGACGCTCTCTTTCTTGGGGAAATCGCCCAAGGCGCGTGAAGTATATAACTTGTGTGGTTCAAAATCCGGACGGGATATAGACAAGACACTCGAAAGCGGACTCACGCCATATCCCCTTGAAGACGGCAAATGTGTGACTTTTGAACAGGCACGATTCGCTTTGGCCTGCAGGAAGTTGTATACAGACAATCTGGCTCCCGAAGCTTTCCTCGACCCGTCGCTCAACGAAAGATGGTACGGTAAACAAGGCGGTTATCACAAAATGTATATTGTAGAAATCACCGGCGCGTGGATAAACGTGCATCACTCTATAAACGGATTAAAATAAAAATATCAATATATAACATGGAATACAATTTTAGAGAAATAGAGCCGAAATGGCAGAAATATTGGGTGGAGCATCAGACTTACAAGGTTGTGGAAAACAAAGAAAAGGAGAAGTTCTACGTACTCAACATGTTTCCTTACCCCAGTGGTGCAGGACTTCATGTAGGACATCCGCTAGGTTACATTGCTTCGGATATTTACGCACGTTACAAACGTCTGCAAGGATTTAACGATGCTTACGGACTTCCGGCCGAGCAATATGCCATACAGACGGGGCAACACCCGGCCGTTACCACGGCTACCAATATCAACCGCTACCGTGAACAGTTGGACAAGATTGGTTTTTGCTTCGACTGGGATAGGGAAGTACGTACTTGCGACCCGGCCTATTACCATTGGACGCAATGGGCTTTCCAGAAGATGTTCGACAGTTATTATTGCAATGACAGGCAGCAAGCACGCCCTATTGAAGAACTGGTGAAGGCATTTGATAAAAATGGTACGGAAGGCTTGAACGTGGCTTGTAGCGAGGAACTGCGGTTCACTGCCGACGAATGGAAAGCCATGGACGAAAAGAAACAGCAGGAGACGCTCATGAATTACCGCATCGCCTATTTGGGCGAAACGATGGTGAACTGGTGTCCGAAACTCGGTACGGTACTGGCCAACGACGAGGTAGTGGACGGTGTGAGCGAACGCGGAGGTTATCCCGTCGTTCAGAAAAAGATGCGCCAATGGTGCCTGCGTGTCAGTGCATACGCCCAACGCTTATTGGATGGATTGGACACGGTGGAGTGGACGGATTCATTGAAAGAAACGCAACGCAACTGGATAGGACGCTCTGAAGGCACAGAAGTGCAATTCAAAATAAAAGACAGCGATAAGGAATTCACGATCTTTACCACACGGGCCGACACCATGTTCGGCGTCACGTTCATGGTATTGGCTCCCGAAAGCGAATGGGTACCGGAAGTTACGACCGAAGCCCAAAAGGCAGAAGTGGAAGCTTATCTCGATGCCACCAAAAAACGTACGGAACGCGAACGTATTGCCGACCGCCGCGTAACCGGCGTGTTCTCGGGTTCGTATGCCGTCAACCCTTTCACGGGCGAAAACATCCCCGTCTGGATAAGCGATTACGTGTTGGCCGGCTACGGGACAGGAGCCATCATGGCCGTACCGGCACATGACAGCCGTGACTATGCCTTTGCCAAACATTTCAACTTGCCTATCATCCCGTTAGTGGAAGGTTGCGACGTAAGTAAAGAAAGTTTCGATGCCAAAGAAGGAATCGTAACCAATTCGCCACGCACCGGGGTGACTCCCTATATTGATTTCTCGCTCAACGGACTGACCGTCAAGGAAGCCATTGCAGCCACAAAAGAGTATGTCAAAACGCATGGATTGGGTAGGGTAAAGGTAAACTACCGCTTGCGCGATGCCATTTTCAGTCGCCAACGCTACTGGGGTGAACCGTTCCCTGTATATTACAAAAATCAAATGCCTTACATGATTCCCGAAGATTGCCTGCCGTTGGAATTACCGGAAGTCAGCAAATTCCTCCCCACGGAAAGCGGGGAACCGCCATTGGGACATGCCACGAAATGGGCATGGGATACCGTGAACCGTTGCGTGACGGAAAACTCACGCATCGACCACCAAACGGTTTTCCCGTTGGAACTGAACACCATGCCGGGATTTGCAGGCAGTTCTGCCTATTATCTCCGGTACATGGACCCGAAAAACGACCATGCACTGGTAGACAAGGACGTGGATGCTTACTGGCAAAACGTAGACTTATACGTGGGCGGTACAGAACACGCTACCGGCCATCTGATTTACAGTCGTTTTTGGAACAAATTCCTGCATGACTTGGGTTACAGTTGCAAAGAAGAACCGTTCCAAAAGCTCATCAACCAAGGCATGATACAGGGACGGAGTAACTTTGTGTATCGTATCAAAGACACCAACACTTTCGTTTCGCTAAATATGAAAGACCAATACGACACTACGCCTCTGCATGTGGATGTCAATATCGTATCGGGCGACGTGCTGGACATCGAAGCTTTCCGTAACTGGCGGCCGGAGTATCACGATGCGGAATTTATTCTGGAAGACGGAAAATACATTTGCGGATGGGCCATTGAAAAAATGAGTAAGAGTATGTTCAATGTGGTCAATCCGGATATGATAGTAGAGAAGTTCGGAGCCGACACGCTCCGCCTGTATGAAATGTTCCTCGGTCCGGTGGAACAAAGCAAACCTTGGGACACCAACGGCATCGACGGCTGTCATCGTTTTCTGAAGAAGTTCTGGGCCTTGTTCTACGACCGCACAGGTAATTTCCTGCCCACAGAAGGGGAAGCCAACAAGGAAGCACTGAAATCGTTGCACAAGCTTATCAAAAAAGTCACGGCGGACATCGAAGCTTTTTCTTACAACACTTCTATCAGTGCATTCATGATTTGCGTGAATGAACTTTCTCAACAGAAATGCCATAACCGGGACATTCTTCGCACGTTGGTCATCCTCATGGCTCCCTTTGCTCCGCATATCGCAGAAGAATTATGGCATGCTCTGGAAGAAGCAAATAGCGTATGCGATGCCGAATGGCCGGAATGGAAGGAAGAGTACCTGACGGAAGACAGCATGAAACTGAGCATTTCCTTCAACGGGAAAACCCGTTTCACATTGGACTTTCCTGCAGATGTCGACAATGCTTCCATCGAAAAGACGGTACTGAATGACGAACAAACCCAAAAGTACACGGAAGGCAAGCAAATCGTCAAGGTCATTATCGTGCCGAAGCGTATCGTAAATATAGTATTAAAATAGTGTCAAACCTTTTGGAGACTACTTGTTTTTCAAGTAGTCTCCTACATAAAAATCTTTGTATTCAATAAATATGAAATACTCAAAAGAAGATATTTGGCAAGAAACCAAAGATTACATTAGTCTTTTTATAGGACTTACTATTTATGCGTTAGGATTCACCGCTTTTATCTTACCTTACCAAATTACAACCGGTGGATTATCCGGTGTATCCGCTATCATATACTACGCCACAGGTTTTCCTGTACAATATACTTATTTCTTGGTTAACGCAGCCTTACTTATCGCTGCCATCAAAATTTTAGGCTTCCGTTTCTGTTTAAAAACGATTGTAGGTACATTGGCCCTGACATTCGAATTCGACCTTTTCCAAAAACTTTTGTCTGACGAAAGCGGACAACTTCCTATGATTCTGGGAGATCAGACTTTTATGGCCTGTGTACTTGGAGCTTGCTGCGAAGGAGTAGGGCTCGCCATTGTCTTTTTAAGTAATGGTAGTACAGGAGGAACTGATATCATAGCTGCCATTGTCAACAAATACCGCGACATCAGTTTAGGACGCGCACTTATGTTTTGCGATATTGCCATCGTATCTTCCAGCTATTTTGTATTTCACGAATCGCAAAAAGTAGTATTCGGATTTTGCGTACTCATCATTTCCATGATTATGTTGGACTATTATATGAACAGTGCACGCCAATCCGTACAGTTTCTTATTTTTTCCAACAAATATGACGAGATAGCGGAAGCCATAGGCAAACAACTCGACCGAGGAGTCACCATTCTTAACGGGGAAGGCTGGTACAGCAAGGAACCGAGAAAGGTATTGGTTGTTTTGGCTAAACGACGTGAAGGTATAGAAATATTCCGTCTCATTCACCGTATTGACCCCAAAGCCTTTGTTTCGCAAAGTAATGTAGTAGGTGTCTATGGAGAAGGATTCGATAAATTAAAAATAAAATAACGGAACATGAAAAAACGACTTGTTTTTGCCACAAACAACGCTCATAAATTGGAAGAAATAAGAGCTATCTTAGGTAACAGCATCGAAATATTAAGTCTTGCCGACATCCATTGTCATGCCGACATTCCCGAAACAGCCGATACTCTTGAAGGCAATGCCCGACAAAAGTCACGGTACGTATACGAACATTATGGGTTAGATTGTTTTGCCGATGATACCGGACTGGAAGTAGAAAGCCTTGGAGGGGCACCGGGCGTGTATTCCGCACGTTATGCCGACGGACAAGGACATGACTCTCAAGCCAACATGAATAAACTCCTGAAAGAAATGGAAGAAAAAAATGATCGAAAAGCACAATTTCGCACCATTATCTCGTTAATAGAAAAAGGAGAAGAAAGGCAGTTCGAAGGAATTGTGAAGGGACAAATTACCAGAGAAAAAAGAGGAGAATCCGGATTCGGCTACGATCCTATCTTTCAACCCGACGGTTATGAAACCACATTCGCCGAATTGGGTAGCGACATCAAGAACCGCATCAGCCACCGCGCACGTGCAGTAGCTGCCCTTTGTGATTATCTAAGAAAGAATAATTATTGACTTAAAAAATCCACAGATTATATTCTCAACAAAATGAATTTGCCAAATAAATAAGTATAGAATGGAAAAAGCAAACATAAAATCCTATGATACTTCTCCAAAAATCAGATATGCATGGGTAGATTATGCCAAATTTTTCTCTATATTTTTGGTTGTATCCTACCATATTCCTCACCGCGCTGACGGATACGTAGGAGAATTATTGTCCTTACTGAGAATGCCTGCTTTTTTCATGATAGCAGGATTTCTTTTCAACACAAACAAATTCCATTCACTCAGTTATTTCCTAAAACACAGAAGCATACAATTATTAATACCCTATATATCCTTTTTTACATTTTTCTATATTTCATGGTTACTCTTTGGGCGAGACTGGATAGGAGGAAATGAATTGGATATCCCGCTATGGAAGCCTTTAATGGAATTCGCTTATGGAACCCCCGTAACCATTATTGCCCCATATTGGTTTATTTGCTGCTTGTTCAGTATGCAAATAATCTATTATTTACTCATTCGACAATTTCCTAAACCCATAGTCATAATTATCGTATCGATATGTCCCCTTTACATTGTATTCCATGGACTTCTTATTTACCTTGGAATTTGTCGGCAGCATTGCTATATATTCCTTTTTATGCTTTTTCCAACATGAACAAGGATTTTATCCAATCTTTGACATCAAAACATATCTTAGGCGCCATCATTGCTTTTTGCATAACACTCGTATGCATACGATATGGTAATTATAGCAATATGATATTCAAAAACATACAGATTGTAATATGCGGCCTTTTAGTAATGCCAATATACACCATTTTCATAAAGGCTTTCTCACATCTGAAAATAGACAAAGCCGTTTCTTTTATTGGCAAAAATACGATTATCATTTTAGCTCTGCAAAATTACATCATTGGATGCTTTAAATTATATTTTAAAAGCATAATAGAGTATGGAGGATATGCTACCAATATAATATTGACTCTATTAACCATCATCATTTGCTGCTTACCTATCAAACTAATCAATTCTTATGTGCCTTTTCTCGTAGGTAGAGGGCCTTACTTTGAAAAGAAACTTAAATAAGACGAAGACATGAAGATAAAATTTTCAAGCCTTATAAATATCCATTGTCGAATGAAATCGACAAATGAAAAAAACATTGTAAAGCACAATTTATCAGCATTATCCCGTTAATAAAGAAGGAGTATAAATTTAATAGTAAATCTTATGAATAAATATATTTTATGGTTTATATTCTTTATATATACGACCATTTCATTCGGACAGGCTATCGGTTCTTGGAAAGCTTATCCGGCATTGCAAATATCTACTTATAATATACCGGTAGGACATAAAGTATATTCTCTTTGTAATGGAAATCTTTTCAGTTACAACACCGAAGATACGGAAGTCTACGTGTTCGATAGACTTAACGGATTGCACGACACCAAAATACAATTCATAAGATATAGCAACGCAAGCCAAAAGCTTATTCTTGTATATGAAAACGGAAACATAGACTTAATCTATCCGGACAACGAGGTGGTCAACATGAAGCAATTAAAAGACAAAAACTATTCTAACCTCATCATCAATAATGTTTCCGTAGTAAACGAAAAAGCATATATATGCACGAACTTCGGTATAGTCGTGGTGAATACGGATAAAGAAGAATTCGAAGCTACATACGACTTAAACTTGAACGTATACAGTTGTACGGCAAATGCACATTACATCTACCTTTGTTGTTCGGAAAACGGTTTCAACATAGGCGACTTGAACCTTAACTTATTGGATAAAAACAATTGGAAGCACACCAGCACTAACTTCTTCCACGAACTTACATTCTTCAAAGGTAAACTGATTGGGTATAACAAGAGTACAGGGTTATTCACCATCGACCAACAATATTATACAATCACAGCCTTGGTAAAAGGAGGCTACTCATTTTTTTCTTGCTCCGAAGACGTCATGCTCACCGGAAACTCTTCCCATATTTATCTGTTCAACAACGTCACAGACAAACAGGAAATCAAACAAGACAATCCATTCAATTATTTAGTTTATAACAACGGTACATATTGGGCAAGCCAAGGCATAAAAGGATTGCAACCTTATGTTCTTTCAGGCAAGACACTCTCTGCCACGCAATCTGCCATCCAGCCTAACAGCCCCATCCGCGACTATTTTTGCAACATGCACTACAATGGCAATCGTTTGCTCATTGCCGGCGGAGATTTGAACTATAATAGTATCAACAGAGAAGGCACTATCATGTATTACGACAACGGAACATGGTATAATTTCATTGAAGACAACATTACGGAACAAACAGGATTGACCTATACCAACATATCCAGCATAGCCCAAGACCCGAATGACCCAACGCATCATTTTGTAACTTCTGCCGGACACGGACTTTATGAATTCAAAGACTTAAAATTCGTACAACGGTTCGACTACACAAACAGTCTGCTGAGAACACTTCAACCAGTACAATCTACTCCAGAAAACTATGTACGCTGCGATGCATTAACATATGACACAGAAGGAAATCTATGGATGGTGAATTGTCAAGTAGACACCGTCTTGACCATATTGAAAAAAGACAATACCTGGACAAGACTGTATTACGAAGAACTTAAAACAGCCCCCAACCTTCCTGATATGTTTTTCGATGACAAAGGAAGACTATGGGTTCTCTCTAAAAGAAATTCCACCAACAAAGCTGGTGTTTTCGTATTGGATTATCACGGAACTTTGGAAGACACATCAGATGATATACATATAATAAGGAAAGATATCACCAATCAAGACGGTGTTGAGTATGCTCCATACTATTTCTATAGCTTTGCACAAGACCTCAACAATCAGATATGGGTGGGTACAAGCGAAGGACTCTTCGTCATAGAAGACCCGGACGACTTCATCCAAAACGACGACTTCAGGTTTACCCAAATCAAAATCGCCCGTAACGACGGAACGGACTATGCCGACTATTTGCTCAACGGTGTTAATATCAGTAGCATAGCCATTGACGCAGCCAACCGGAAATGGATAGGGACGGTTGCGGACGGTGTTTACCTGGTAAGTGCAGACGGACAGGAAATATTACAGCATTTCACTACGGACAACTCTCCACTCATATCCGATGAAATACAGAGCATAGCTGTCAATCCGCAAACCGGAGAAGTCATGATAGGTACCTTTTTAGGGCTCGTATCGTATATGAGCGATGCCAATACTCCTGCCACAGAATTGGATAAAAGCAACGTGCGTGTGTATCCCAATCCCGTAAAACCGGACTACAACGGAGTTATCGCAGTAGACGGGCTTACCCTCAATGCTGAAGTCAAAATCACTACCGTCACGGGACAGTTGGTGTATTCCGGTCGTGCCAACGGCGGTCTGTTCACTTGGGACGGACGGAACCAAAGCGGCAAAAGAGTCTCTTCAGGAGTCTACAATATCATCTCCACCAATGCAGAAGGAAAAAAAGCCATCGTGAACCGCGTCACTTTCATCCATTAAAAGTATTTACGGCGGTTATCACCGAATTGATTTCCTCATCTGTCAATAAAGGAGACATCGGCAAGCTCAATTCCTCATGATGAATACGCTCCGTCACCGGCAATGACAGCGAAGCGTACGCTGATAATGCGCCTTGCCGGTGAGGTGGGATAGGGTAGTGTATCAGGGATTGCACGCCATAATGCTCCAAATGTTCACGCAGCCTGTCACGTCCGGGAGTGAATATCGTAAAAATATGGAATACATGCGCATCTGCTTCGGTTGCCATTTGTGGCAAAATCACTTCCGGATTCTTTATTTCCTTCATGTATCTGCAAGCCACCCGGCGACGGCGTTCGTTATCTTCGTCCAACCGCCCGAGCTTCACATTCAAAACCGCCGCCTGCAACTCGTCCAGACGGCTGTTGATACCCACGTATGGATGTACATATTTGGCCGAAGAACCGTAATTGGCCAACATGCGTACCCGCTCAGCCAAATCCTTATCACCAGTCGTGACAGCCCCGGCATCTCCCAAAGCTCCCAGATTCTTACCGGGATAGAAACTGAATCCTGCGGCATCCCCCAAAGCACCGGCTTTCACACCTTGATACACCGCTCCATGAGCCTGCGCACAGTCTTCTACCACCAACAAACCGTTTTTACGGGCCGTACGGCTTATCTCATCCATCCGGCACACCCTGCCATAGAGATGCACCACCATGACCGCTTTTGTGCGCACAGAAATCAAATTCTCCACTTTCCCGGGATCTATGTTGCAAGTATCCCATTCAGGCTCGCAAAATACCGGTTTGAGTCCGGCACGCATGACCGCCAATATGGAAGCTATGTAGGTATTTGCCGGCACGATGACTTCGTCTCCTACCTTCATCCGCCCCATACTGACATAAGCCATAAAGATAAGCGTAAGGGCATCCAGTCCGTTCCCCGTTCCCACGCAATACCCGGTCCCGCAATAATGAGCAAACCGCTGCTCGAAAGTCTCCACCTCTTTCCCGAACAGATACCATCCGGAACGTACTACCCGTGCTACAGCCTCCGACAATTCCGGTTCGAAAGAATCATTGATTTTCTTTAAATCCAAATATTTTACCATGACTTTACTTCAAACTTTTCAGGAAGCTAATTTACGACTATTTTTCTTTCAGAGAAATTTTTCAAGCTTTTAATTTCCCTACTCACAAATCCCAATCCGCCTTCCGGAATCACAAGGGAATCATCATTCACGGAACATCCATACTTCCTATATAACAAACGGTTAAGGTGAAGGCTTAACACTTTTTATATCATTCAGGCACTGCATTTCCGGTGAAAGCCGGTGAAGGCACGGTGAAACCTTCTGTCCCACAAAGTTCACCTTAACCCCTTGTCATCCAAACAGTATGAATGGGTGAAGCCTTTTTTCAAGCAAAAAAACTATTAGGAGAGGTATTCATAAAGCCCTCAGTACATCGTAAAATCATTCTCAGCAGATCTGAAAATCATTCACAGGAGATTGAAAAATCGTTTGCCGCACAAAATAACACGGCTTTTCACACCTCCATTTCGTACGTATCATACACCACTGCCCGGCCGCCGAAACCTTCTTTTTGGAATATCAACCCTTCATTCAATACACGACCACCTTCCTCCACGGAAGTTCCCATATCAAAGTAAGGAACATCCTTGTATGCCTCGTGAATCAAATGGTAGAACAACAAATCCACGGCTCCGCACGCCCTTCCTTCGGGAGTGGAACCGATATATTGTACATGAACCACCCTTTTCGTCACGTACAACACGCAACCGGCCACCGTACGCCCCTCCGCACGACAAACCCTGTACAGCAATATCTGTTGTGGAAACCGGTGATGTAACAACATGATTTCTTCCAAGGTATGCACGGGACGCGACTGGTGGCGTTCCATCAGATTCCCTTCCAATACTTTCCAAAAGGCCGAAAAATCTTCATCACGGCTGATGGACAATCCCTCACGTACGGCGTGCTTCACCTTACGTCGCCGAAGCGTACTGAATCCCCAAGCCGTTGCAGAGGGAACGACCGTGGAAACTTTACGGCCTGACAGGCGTGCCCCGAAGCGGTACAACGCATACAAATCCTCTTCGCTGGGATAACGGGCATATATATAAGGTACGGGTGAGTAAATCCACTTGCCTACCGATGTATACGTCCGTAAATAGCGAAGGATTTCCCCAAACAACTCCAACATGAGCGCAGCCGTCATCTTCTCATCCGTCACCACTCCGCCATACGTCAGTCCACGGTGGCTGCAAAACTCCGTTGCCGTACAGTGTGCGGGTAGCAAAGCATGCAGCCGTCCGTCCCTGTAAGCCATAAGGGAGAAGTCTGCGAAACGGTCGGCATGATAATCCATATAACCACGCATGAAAAGGAAAGTCCCGTTACGGGAATCCCGTACGAAATCGTCCCATTCATCCTTACAACCATCGCTATACCGCTTTATTTCCCATCTGCTTTCCATCTCCACACCCCCATCTATTCATGAATCATACGCAGAAACTCTTCGTAAGAGTTGATATACATCTCAGGCCGGTAAGGCTGGGAAGACAAGACCAACAACACAGCATCTTCAGAGAAATGCAGCAACTCGTTCCACGTCAGCGGCGGAATGAGCAACCCCTTGTCCGGTGCGTCGAGCACATACGTCCGCCGTCCGTCCTTGTCTTCCAAGGTAATTGTCACGCATCCTCTCACGGCCACCAGATACTGATAGGTGATACGGTTAGCGTGCTTGCCGCGTTCATGCCCCTCGGGTACACCGTAAATCCAGTATGCCCGCTTTACTTCAAAAGGCAAATCCTTTCCGGTTTCAGCCACGGTAAGGCTGCCACGTTCATCGGTAAAAGTCTTCAAACGCTTCATTACAATCCTAACTTCTCGGAGATTTCCAACATTCTGTGAATCGGTTTGACAGCCTTTTCCGCCACTTCCGCATCCACTACGATTTCCGGCCACTCATATTTCAAGGTATTATAGAGTTTTTCCAACGTAATCAACCTCATGTAATTACATTCGTTGCAGGCACACGTACTGTCGTCCGGAGGAGCCGGAATGAAAGTTTTCTCCGGGCAAGCCTTCTGCATCTCGTGTAATATGCCGCTTTCCGTAGCCACTATAAATTCCTTTCCTTCATGGCAGATGGCATATTTCAGCAATGCTGCGGTAGAACCTACCACGTCCGCCAGTTTCAACACAGCTCCTTTACATTCCGGATGAGCCAGCACCTTAGCCTCGGGATGGGATTTTTTAAGTTCCAATATTTTCTCTACGGAGAATTTTTCATGCACGTGGCAAGCTCCGTCCCAAAGCAGCATGTCACGTCCGGTAACGGAATTGATGTAGTTGCCAAGATTCCGGTCCGGACCGAAAATGATCTTTTCATCAGAAGGGAAACTTTCTACGATCTGGCGGGCGTTACTCGAAGTGACCACCACATCCGTGACAGCCTTGGTGGCAGCCGTAGTATTGACGTACGAGATGACCGTATGGTCGGGATGAGCCGAAACAAACCGGGAGAATTCATCCGCCGGACAACTTTCGGCCAGCGAACAGGTGGCATTCAAATCCGGAACCAAGACCTTTTTGTCAGGACAAAGAATCTTGTTGGTCTCTCCCATGAAATGCACACCGCACATGACGATGATATCCGCTTCGGTCTTGGCAGCTTTTTGAGCCAGTGCCAGACTGTCTCCCACGAAGTCAGCCAAATCCTGGATGATTCCTTCCGTATAGTAATGCGCCATGATGACGGCATTCTTCTTCCGGCAAAGTTCCCTGATCTCACTTTTCAAATCAAGCTCCTTTGCTACGGGTTCATCCACAAACCCC